>ERZ809296.25-NODE-25-length-269239-cov-45.705551_pt1 | contig 269239 bp, 255 predicted proteins | sample MGYA00520511_ERZ809296 | MGnify/ENA primary metagenome ERZ809296 (study PRJEB31576, sample SAMEA3212662) | Homo sapiens | biome: human-gut; feature: human gut; material: fecal | place: Sweden | collected 2012 ... | reverse complement strand
AATGTGACGGGCAGACTGGCTACACGGCGCATATTCTTGACGGTATCATTGATAAAGTGGTCCGGCAGATCTTCGAGCGAATGAAAGCAATCCCTAAAAGTGAGATCGTCAATATCCGCTATCGTGAAAAGATGGAAGAACGGAAAGCGCTTCTCAAAAGCGCTAAATCCGATTATGCCAAGGCTGCCGCCGAGCTTGATACGCTCCGAGCGGAGGTCATTAAATCCCTCCGGGGCGAAAGCGCTTTTCCGCAGGACTTGCTTAGTTCTCTGATCTCTGACTGTGAGACAAAATGTCTCGAAGTTCAGCATACTATGGAGGCAGCGCAGGCGGCCTACGACGAGGGGCAGGCCATGCTGGATGCCTTAAACGCTCAGTACGACGATATTATCTCATGGGCGGACATGTACGACAGCGCCAGCATGGAGTCAAAGAAAATGATTGTGAGCTGCCTGATCCGGCGTGTGGAAGTGTATCGAGACTATCGGCTGCATATCGACTTCAACATTGACTTTGAGCAGTTCAGCGCTGGACTGGACATTTCGGCAATCGCCGCATAAAAAAAGCCCGCTTCAAAAGGGAAGCGGACATAAAACAAAAAACTTGCTTTTTTCAAAGCAAGCATTTATTAAGAATACTCAGCGCACCCGATTGGTGGAGATAAGCGGGATCGAACCGCTGACCTCTTGACTGCCAGTCAAGCGCTCTCCCAGCTGAGCTATACCCCCATGTAAGGGGTGCGCTGAGTAATTTCTTATTCAATTAGTGCGGGGGTTGTTTACCGCTTCAACCGGGCTCCCAGCTGAGCTATACCCCCATGGAGCTGAAACCCTTGATTTTACTGGGTTTCCAAGATATTTACTTTTGAGATGCGAGGATGAGATTGCGGGTTGCTTTACTGGTGACTTGCTCTCCCAGCTGAGCTATACCCCCGTATAAGGGGTGCGCTGAGTAATTTCTTATTCAATTAGTGCGGGGGTTGTTTACCGCTTCAACCGGGCTCCCAGCTGAGCTATACCCCCGATTCAGTTCTGCGCCGCAGCTCACCGCTGTCGACTTGCTTAGTATAGTACGTCCGGCCCCATTTGTCAACAACTTTTTTCAAAATTTTTCAGTTTTTTTCGAAGCCGGGGGAGGGGGCAAAAGCTGCCCCTTTTCCCACCGGCGAAGCTCACTTCCCCTTGCCGCAGTCCGGCCCGGTGCAGAGCTGCTTCACCGCCTGCTGGGCGCCGGTGGCCGCCAGGCCCGACACCACGCCGATGGCGGCGGCGGTGATGGCGTCCCCCGCCGGGAAGCCCGGCATCACATACAGCCCCGCCACCCCCAGGATGCCGCCCAGAACGGCGCACACCGTAGGGATCCACCGCTCCCCGCGGCCCCAGGCCTTCATGGCCTGACCCGCCGCATAGGCGATCACCGTGATGGCGGCCACGCCCGCGATTCCGAAATCCATGTCTCGCCTCCTCCCGCCCCAGTATATGTGCGCACGGGGCAGACAGCCACCGGCAGGGAAATTTTTTTCACAATTCAGGCAAAGAAAGTTTGCAAATAAAATATAGGTGTGCTATAATGTTCACCGAATTGATTCGGTGGAATCCGACAAATTTTATGGAGGGGTAATCTTATGACCAATCAGACTATTCCCAAGCGCAGTGAAGTTCCGGAGGAGATGACCTGGAACCTGAAGGACATGTTCGCCAGCGACGAGGCCTGGATGACGGAATACGAGGCCATGAAGGCGTTCCCCGCCAAAATCGCCGCCTTTCAGGGCACCCTGGCCCGCAGCGCCGGGGAACTGCTGGCCTGGTTCCGGCTGCAGGACGAGATCGAGCTGCGGCTGAGCGTGCTCATGGGTTATGCCAGCTGCAAGGGCGACGAGGACACCGGCAACAGCTTTTATCAGGATGTCCGGGGCAAGGCCATGAACGTGTATGTGTCCATCGCCAGCGCCGCCGCCTTTGCCACCCCCGAGATCATGGCCATTCCCGAGGAGACCCTGAACGGGTTCTACGCACAGGAGCCGGAGCTGGAGACCTATCGCCGCAGCCTGTACCAGATCCGCCGCCGCAAGGACCACATTCTCTCCCCTGCCGAGGAGCGCCTGCTGGCCTCCGCCGGTGAGATGGCCAACGCTTCTGAGAACATTGCCGGCGTTTTCCGCAACGCCGACCAGATCTTCCCGGACGTCACCGACAGCCAGGGCAGCGTCCATCCCCTGACGGACGCCACCTTCGTCCCCCTGCTGACCAGCCCCGACCGGGAGCTGCGCCGCCGGGCCTTCGAGACCTATTACAAGCAGCTGGGCCAGTACAAGAACACCATCGCCGCCACCCTGGACGGCCAGTTCAAGCAGCTGTGCTTCTTTGCCAACGCCCGCCACTATGACAGCACCATCCAGGCCTCCCTGGACGCCACCGAGGTCCCCGTGCCCGTATACATGAACCTCATCGAGGCCGTTCACAACAACCTGGACAAGATGTACCGCTACGTGGCCCTGCGCAAGAAGCTGCTGGGCGTGGACGAGCTGCATATGTACGATGTGTACACCCCCATTGTGGCCGACGCCGACCAGGCCATCCCCTATGAGCAGGCCAAGGAGACCGTGCTGGAGGCCCTGCAGGTGCTGGGTGAGGACTACGTGGACCTGCTGAAGGAGGGCTTCAACAACCGCTGGATCGACGTGTACGAGAACATTGGTAAGCGCAGCGGCGCCTACTCCTCCGGCAACAGCCGTCCCCACCCCTATGTCCTGCTGAACCACAAGGACAATCTGGACTGCCAGTTCACCCTGGCCCACGAGATGGGCCATGCCCTGCACAGCTATCACAGCTGCAAATATCAGCCCGTCAGCACCAGCGACTATGTGATCTTCGTGGCCGAGGTGGCCTCCACCTGCAACGAGGTGCTGCTGATGCGCCACCTGCTGAAAAAGACCACCGATAAGAAGCAGCGGGCCTATCTCATCAACCACTTCATGGACCAGTTCAAGGGCACCGTGTATCGCCAGACCATGTTCGCCGAGTTCGAGCTGGCCATGGGCAAGATGGCCGAAAACGGCCAGGCCCTTACCGCCGACGCCCTGTGCCAGAAGTACCACGAGCTCAACAAGCTGTACTTCGGCCCGGATATGGTGTCCGACGACCAGATCGCCCTGGAATGGGCCCGGATCCCCCATTTCTTCTATAATTACTATGTGTTCCAGTATGCCACCGGCTTCTCCGCTGCCGTGGCCATTGCCAACCGCATCCTCAAGGAAGGCGCTCCCGCCGTGGCAGACTACAAGAAGTTCCTGTCCGGCGGCTGCAGCACCGACCCCATCAGCCTGCTGAAGATCGCCGGCGTGGACATGAGCTCTCCCGAGCCGGTCAACAGCGCCCTGGCCCTGTTCGGCGAGCTGGTGGACGAGATGGAGCAGCTGGTGTAAGCGACACTGCCCCATCCAGGCATACCGGGCCGCGGCCCGGTATGCCTGGAATGATAAGCACCGCCTATTTTTCCCGCACGTCCAATATCGTACACAGCAGGGAGGCGCTGGCTTCCCTCCTGTAGGCGTCAAACTCCTCCCGACTTAGGCGGTATGGGTGTCCCCAGGAGGAGACGGTCAGCCACCGGCAGTCCGTCCGCTGCCGCGCCAGATACAGCAGCAGGTCCAGGGCCGCGATGACCCCGCAGCCATACCCCCGCAGAACCGGGCTGTCCGACCACCGCTGGCTGCCGCCATAGGACAGGCGGCCGTCCTTCAGGACGGAAATATACTCACCCTTCAGCGTATGTTCTTCCATTTCTGCACATCCTCCCCATAAGTTTCCTTTACTATACCGTTCCCGCCGGGAAAAGTCAATGTACCCCCGGGGGACTCTGTATAATCCTACCGGGTTGGTGCCTTTAATTGCCATGTTTTTAACATTTTTGCCAAAAAATCACATAAGTTTCCTTTGTGGAAAATGCCGTTATTCCTCCCGGAATTTTTGTGCCAGTCTCCAAACTTACGGAATCAGGCCCCTTTGGACCCGGTTTTCCCCCCTCTGTTCCTTTACATCGTTGTGAATTTGTGCTTAAATATAGCCGTAAGCATATGCGTGCAGGCGGCAATCTGCACAAGCACATGGCTATGAATTTGAGGAGGAAGCATTCATGGTACAATTTTCAACAAGGATGGACCTTTTGAAGGGGTCCGAAATCCGTGAGCTGCTGAAGCTCACCGCACAGCCCGACATCATTTCCTTTGCCGGCGGCATGCCCGCACCGGAGCTGTTCCCTGTGGAGCAGATGATGGAGGCCTCCCGGGCCGTTTTAGAGGAGAACGGCCGCGCGGCTCTTCAGTATTCTTCCACCGAGGGTCATCCCCGTCTGCGCCAGCAGATCGCCGAGCGGATGCTGGCCAAGAACAACATCCACACCGACGCCGACCACATCCTGGTGACCTCCGGCTCCCAGCAGGGCCTGGATTTCTCCGCCCGGGTGTTCCTGAATCCCGGCGACGTGGTGCTGCTGGAAAGCCCGTCCTATCTGGGCGCCGTCAACGCCTTCAAGGCCTGCGAGCCCCGGTTCATCGAGGTGCCCACCGACAACGGCGGCATGATCATGGAGGAGCTGGAGAAGATCCTGGCCACCACCGAGCGGGTAAAGATGATCTACGTCATCCCCGATTTCCAGAACCCCACCGGCCGCACCTGGGACCTGGAGCGCCGCCACCAGTTCATGGAGATCGTCAACCGTTACGAGATCCCCGTCATCGAGGATAACCCCTATGGCGAGCTGCGGTTCGAGGGCGAGTATCTGCCCGCCCTGAAGAGCCTGGATACCAAGGGCCTGGTGATCTATCTGGGCACCTTCTCCAAGATCCTGGCCCCCGGCTACCGCATCGGCTGGGTCTGCGCCGAGGAGCACATTCTGGCCAAGTACAACTTCATGGAGCAGGCCGCCTCCCTGCAGGCCTCCACCATCGGCCAGATGGAAACCTCCAAGTGGATCGACATGTTCGACCTGGACGCCCATGTGGCCACCATCCGGGCCTGCTATGACAAGCGCCGGAAGGTGATGCTGGAGACTCTGGAGCGGGAGCTGCCTGAGGGCTGCACCTTCACCCACCCCGTGGGCGGCCTGTTCGCCTGGGTGGTACTGCCGGAGTATATGGACGCCAAGGAGCTGCAGATGAAGTGCCTGGAAAAGAAGGTTGCCTTCGTTCCCGGCGGTTCCTTCTTCCCCAACGGCAACCATGAGAACACCCTGCGTCTGAACTACAGCTGCATGCCCGAGGAGAAGATCGTCCAGGGCATCACGGCTCTGTGCCAGACCATTCGCGAAAACCTGCGGTAATCCCGCGTTTTCTGATGCAAGCGTTACTATTTTAAGGAGAATCTGATCCATGAAAAACGTCAAGGTGCTGATCGGCAACTACGGCAGCGGCAAAAGCGAGCTGGCGCTGAATTTCGCCATCCGGGCCGCCGCCCGGGGCGACAGAACGGAGCTTCTGGACCTGGATATGGTGAACACCTACTTCCGCCTGACCGAGCGGGGCAAGCTGGTGGAGCAGAAGGAGATCCGTCTGGTGTCCCCCAACTTTGCCTGCTCCGGCATCGAGACTCTGTCCCTGCCGGCGGAGGTGTCGTCCGCCTTCGTGCTGGACTGGGACAGCGTCATCTTTGACGTAGGCGGCGACGACGTGGGCGCCACGGCCCTGGGCCGCTATTACCAGGACTTTGTCAGCCTGGAGCCCGGCGCTCTGGAGGTGCTGAACGTGGTGAATATCCGGCGGCCTCTGGCCAGCACCCCGGACAAAATCCACCACCTGCAGGACGCCATGCAGCTGCACTCCCGGCTGACCATCACCGGCATGATCAACAACACCAACCTCTCCACCATGACCAGCGCCGACGACCTGTGGGACGGCTATCTGGTGCTGCGGGAGGTGGCGGACCGCACCGGTATCCCCGTGGCGTACACCACCGGCAAAAAGGAGTTCCTGGACGATTTCCTGGCCCGGAACCCGGACCCCGCTTATGTGGGAACGCCTGTCCCCATCGATGTGTACATGCACCGCGACTGGGATTCCTACATCCAGCACGGTCTGAACACCACCGATCCCCGGAAGGAGATCTATTAACGCGCGACCCCCGGTAAGCGGGATTTTTATAGATACCCATTGGAAAGGCAAAAATCCAGAAAAGAGGTGTAAAGTGTGGTAAGAGTTACTATCAACGAGAATCTTTGCAAGGGCTGCGGCCTGTGTGTTCGGGCCTGTCCCAAGCACATCATCGCCCTGTCCAAGACGAAGATCAACGCGAAGGGCTATCACCCGGCTGAGGTCACTGATATGGAGGCCTGCATCGGCTGCACATCCTGCGCGCGTACCTGCCCTGATGTGGTCATCCGCATCGAAAAAGACTAAGGAGGATTTATAATGGCTTTGACTCTTATGAAGGGTAGCGAAGCTATCGCGGAGGCCGCCATTCGCGCAGGCGCCCGTTTCTTCTTCGGCTACCCCATCACTCCCCAGACGGAGATCCCTGAGTACATGTCCGCCCGTATGCCCGAGATCGGCGGCTGCTTCCTGCAGGCCGAGAGCGAAGTGGCGGCGATCAACATGGTGTACGGCGCTGCCGGTACCGGCGCCCGCGTCATCACCTCTTCTTCCAGCCCCGGCGTGTCCCTGAAGCAGGAGGGCATCTCCTACTGCGCAGGCGCCCGCGTCCCCGCCGTGATCGTCAACGTCATGCGCGGCGGCCCCGGTCTGGGCAACATCCAGGCCTCCCAGGGCGACTATTTCCAGGGCGTCAAGGGCGGCGGCAACGGTGACTATCACCTGCTGACCTACGCTCCCTCCTCCATCCAGGAGTTCATCGACATCATGATGTTCGCCTATGAGAAGGCTGAAAAATATCGTATTCCCGTTCTGTTCCTGGCCGACGGCATCATCGCCCAGATGATGGAGCCCGTGGAGCTGCCCGAGATGGTGGACTACAAGGTCGACCCCGAGGAGAAGCCCTGGGCCTGCACCGGCTGGAAGCCCGGCGACGATCCCGCCAAGCGCGGCGTTATCAACTCCATCTATATCGACACCGAGAGCCTGGCCGTTCACAACGACGAGCTGCAGGCCGTGTATAAGGAAGTCGTGGCCAACGAGCAGATGGTGGAGAGCTATAACTGCGAGGGCGCCGAGTACATCATCACCGCCTTCGGCACCGTGGCCCGCATCGCCAAGAGCGCCATTGCCGAGCTGAAGGCCAAGGGCATCAACGTGGGTCTGGTCCGTCCCATCACCGTGTGGCCCTTCCCCTACGACGCCGTCCGCGAGGCTGCCTGCCAGGATTCCGTCAAGGCGGTTCTGGACGTGGAGCTGAACGAGGGCCAGATGCTGGAGGATGTCAAGCTGGCCATCAACGGCGCCAAGCCCATCGATTTCACCGGCCACTGCGGCAGCCAGATGCCCACCACCGACGAAATCGTCGAGAAGATTCTCAGCATGAAGGAGGGCAAGTAACATGGCCGTATTATTTGAAAAGACGAAGCTGCTCACCGATAAGCAGTTCCATTACTGCCCCGGCTGCAACCACGGCATCATTCACCGCCTGGTGGCCGAGGTCATCGACGAGATGAACCTGGACGGCAAGGTCGTGGGCGTGGCCCCCGTGGGCTGTTCCGTGTTTGCCTATGACTACTTCAACTGCGACATGTACGAGGCCGCTCACGGCCGCGCCCCCGCTGTGGCCACCGGCGTCAAGCGCGCCATGGGCCCGGACACCATGGTGTTCACCTATCAGGGCGACGGCGACCTGGCCTCCATCGGCACCGCCGAGATCGTTCACGCCGCCCACCGCGGCGAGAAGATCGTCACCATCTTCGTCAACAACGCCATTTACGGCATGACCGGCGGCCAGATGGCCCCCACCACCCTGATCGGCCAGAAGACCACCACCTCTCCCTATGGCCGTGACGAGGCCTGGTGCGGCGCCCCCATCAAGATGAGCGAGATGCTGGCCGCTGTGCCCAGCTCCTACTACATCGAGCGCGTGGCTGTCAACAACACCGCCAACATTGTCAAGGCCAAGAAGGCCATTGCCAAGGCTTTCCGTTACCAGAAGGAGGGCAAGGGCTTCTGCATGGTAGAGGTTCTGTCCACCTGCCCCACCAACTGGGGTATGTCTCCCGTGGAGGCTATGACCTGGTTGGAGGAGAACATGATTCCTTACTATCCTCTGGGTGTTTACAAAGACAAGGAGGCCAAGTAACATGGAAAAGACCTTTATTTTCGCCGGTTTCGGCGGTCAGGGCATGCTCCTGATCGGTAAGTTCATGGCGATGGCCTGCATGCTGGACGGCAAGCACGTCTCCTGGCTGCCTTCCTACGGCCCCGAGATGCGCGGCGGTACCGCCAACTGCTCCGTCATCGTGTCCGACGAGCCCGTGGCCTCCCCCCTGGTGGACAAGGCCGACGTCATCGTGGCCATGAACCGTCCCTCCCTGGATAAGTTCGAGGATCACGTCAAGCCCGGCGGTGTGCTGGTCATCAACAGCAGCATCATCGACCGCAAGGCCGTCCGCGACGACATCCAGGTGGTGTACTGCGACGCCAACGCCATTGCCGAGTCCATCGGCAATCCCAAGGGCGCCAACGTGGCCATTCTGGGCGCTGTCCTGGAAAAGGTCCCCGTCACCACCGTGGAGCAGATGACCGAGGCCATCCGCATCGAGCTGGGTGAGCGCAAGGCCCGCTTCCTGGAGGGCAACAAGAAGGCTTTGATCGCCGGCATGGAAGCCGCCCGGTAAAGCCTTAACCCCGCAAATCGCATAACAAATCCCTGGCTGCCAGGCAGCCAGGGATTTTTTGGCTCTATATCAATCCTGCATATACAGATCTTCGCAGTCCAGCTCCGCCTGACGCAGCAGCTCCGTCAGCTGCTGCCACAGGCACTGTTCCCGGAAATCCTCCCGCCGCTGCTCCAGCAGCTCCGTATCGCGGCCATTGATCCGGTCATTGTTCCTGTTTTCGGTGATGTTCACGCAGAAAAGGGGTGTCATAAGCATTCTCCTGTCACTCCAGCTCGTCCAGGGTCAGGCGGAAGCTGGGCAGAAATTCCTCTAAAAACAGGTCCACCTCCGGCAGGTGCATATCCTCCAGGGCCTGGCGGGTCTGGCGGGCGGCGGCGCAGAACTCGTGGTTGCCGGCCTTCTCCTCCTCCAGGCACTTGATGTGGGCCGACAGCTTGTCCGCCGCCTTTACCAGCTCCTCCACCTGGGGGTCCGCCGGGGTCAGCAGGTCCGCGTACAGGCCCCGGAGCTTCTCCGGCAGCATCCCTGTGAGCTTGCGGCAGGCGATGGCCTCCACCTGCTTATAGGCGTCCCGGATGTCGGGGTTATAATACTTGATGGGCGTGGGCAGGTCGCCGGTGAGGATCTCGCTGGCGTCGTGATACAGGGCCGCCACGGCCACGGCTCCGGTGTCCACCTGGCCGCCGAAATACGCATTGCGCAGCACCGCCAGGGCGTGGGCTAAAATGGCCACCTGGTGGCTGTGCTCCTGGATGTTCTCGGTGTAGCTGTTGCGCATAAGGGCCCAGCGGTCAATGAACCGCATCCGGGCCATATAGGCGAAAAAGTGGTGCATTATTCCAGCTCCCCCCATAGAATTTCTCCGTCGGTGCCGGTGATGCGCACCGGCAGCACCCGGTTGTGGAGGTCCTCACCGCCGGACACGGCCACCTCCATATAGTTGGGCGCATGGCCGCCGTAGCGGCCTGCCACCGGCTGCTCAAACAGCACGGGATAGGTCCGGCCCACGCATTCCTCCAGATAGGCCCGGTGCAGCCGGGCGGCCAGGGCCCCGGCCCGGGCGGCACGCTCCTCCTTCACCGGCCCCGGCACCTGGGGCATATCCGCCGCCTTGGTGCCCGGGCGGATGGAGTAGGGGAACACGTGCATGGCCGCGAAGCGGCACTCCTCCAGAAACGCCAGGGTGGCGGAGAACTCCTCCTCCGTCTCCTGGGGGAAGCCGCAGATCACGTCGGTGGTGATGGCGGGGTGGTCAAAGTACCGCCGCAGCAGATCCACGGACTGCCGGAACCGGGCGGTGTCGTACCGGCGGTTCATGCGGCGCAGGGTGGCGTCGCAGCCGGATTGCAGGGACAGGTGGAAATGGGGGCACAGATTGGGCAGAGCCGCCGCCCGGCGGCAGAAGTCCTCGGTGATGGTCCGGGGCTCCAGACTGCCCAGCCGCAGCCGCAGCCGGGGTGCGGCCGCCGCTACAGCCTCCATCAGGTCGATGAGGCCGGTGCCGTTGCGGAGATCCTGGCCCCAGGAGGAGATCTCGATGCCGGTGAACACCAGCTCCCGATAGCCCTCGGCCTGAAGCTGGCGGGTCTGGGCTACCGCCTGGTCCAGGGGCAGGGAGCGCACCGGACCCCGGGCAAAGGGGATGATGCAGTAGGTGCAGAAGTTCACGCAGCCGTCCTCCACCTTCAGCATGGCCCGGGTCCGGGCGGCCAGGCCCCCGGCAGGCAGCACCTCGAAGCTCCGCCGCCGCAGGGAGTCGTCCACCGCCACCCGGGGGGTGCGGTCCCGGACCTCCTGCTCCAGCAGGTCCAGAAAGGCCATCCGGTCCCCGGTGCCGCCGATCAGGTCGATGCCCAGGGTCTTTGCCTCGTCGGTGTGAGTCTGGACATAGCAGCCGCAGGCGGCCACCACGGCGCCGGGACTGCGCCGCCTGGCCCGGCGGATCATCTGGCGGGATTTTTTGTCGCTGACGGCGGTGACGGAACAGGTGTTGATGATGTAAGCGTCGGCACTGTCCTCAAAGTCCACCAGCTCGTGGCCCCGGCGGCGCAGCTCCTGCTCCATGGCCTGGGTCTCGTACTGGTTCACCTTGCAGCCCAACGTGTAAATGGCAGCTCGCATGGGGATTCTCCTTGCACTTTTCGGGTAAATTCGGTATAATAGAAAGACTTATGTCTTATTATATAGCATTCTGCCGCCGGTGGCAAGCGGCGGCGGAGGATTTGTGAGGAAACGCATATGATTTATCTGGATCACGCAGCCACCACGCCGGTGCCCCGGCCCGTGGCGGACGCCATGTATCAGGTGCTGACGGAGCAGTTCGGCAACCCCTCCTCCCAGTATCCCCTGGGCCGGGAGGCCAAGGCTCTGGTGGAGGAGGGCCGGGCCGTTGTCGCCGGGGCCCTGGGGTGCCGGCCGGAGAACCTGCACTTCACCTCCTGCGGCACCGAGTCCGACAACTGGGCCATCTCCGCCGCCGTGTGGCAGGGCCGCCACACCGGGCGGCACATCATCACCACCGCCGTGGAGCACAGCGCCGTGCTGGAGCCGTGTAAGCTGCTGCAGCAGCAGGGGTACGAGGTGACGTACCTGGCCCCGGACAAAACCGGCCATGTGACGGCGGAGCAGGTAGCCCAAGCCCTGCGGGAGGACACGGTGCTGGTGAGCATGATGCTGGTGAACAACGAAACCGGCTGCATCTTCCCGGTGCAGGAGGTGGCCCGCCTGCTGCGGGAGAAAAACAGCCGGGCCCTGCTGCACTGCGATGCGGTGCAGGGCTTTCTGAAGGTCCCCTGCGATCCGGTGGGCTGGGGGGTGGATCTGATGAGCCTGTCCGCCCACAAGATCGGCGGGCCCAAGGGCGCCGGCGCTCTGTATACCGCACCGGAGCTGCGGAATCTGCGGCCCCTGCTGCCCGGCGGCGGTCAGGAGGGGGGCCTGCGGTCCGGCACCGAGGCCACCGCCCAGATCGCGGGCTTTGCCCGGGCCGTGGCCCTGCGGCAGGAGAATCTGGCGGAGAAGCTCCGGCATATGGCGGACATCAAAGCCTATTGCCGGGAGAAACTTCTGTCCATTCCCGGGGTGGTGCCGGTGGGGCAGGGGGAGGCCCCCCACATCCTGGCGGTGTCCCTGGTGGGGTACCCCAGCGCCAACATCGTCACGGACCTGGGGGCCAAGGGCATCTGCATCTCCGCCGGGTCCGCCTGCCACCGGGGCAAGGCCAGCCATGTGGTGTCGGCCCTGCACCTGGACAAGAAAACCGCCGCCGGGGTCATCCGGGTCAGCTTCGGCCCGGAGACCACCCGGGCGGATATCGACGGGCTGTATCAGGCCCTGCTGGACCACAAAAATCAACGTTTTCCTATGCTGTGAGGTGACATATGCTGAAATATCTGAAACGAGGGCCGGGCTTCTACGGGTATCTGTGGCGGCTGACGGGGCCCATTGCCCTGCAAAATCTGATTACGTTTTCCCTGGGCCTCATCGACACGCTGATGGTCAGCTGGCTGGGCAACACCCAGATGGCCGCCGTGACCACCGCCAACGTGCCGGTGTTTCTGCTGATCTCCATCGTGTTCGGGGTCCAGAGCGGCCTGGGCATCCTGGTAAGCCAATACTGGGGCAAAAAGGACATGGAGAGCATCAGCCGGGCCATCGGCGTGGCGGCCATGCTGGGCACGGGGATCACCCTGGTGCTGGCGCTGGTGCTGTTTCTGTGGCCGGTGCAGATCATGGACCTGCTGTCCAACAAGCATGAGCTGTCGGTGCTGGGCGCGCCGTATCTGAAGCTCATCGGGTTTTCCTATGTGTTCAATATGCTCTCGTCCATCTATGTCAGCGCCATGCGCAGCGCCGAGAACCCCGGCTTCGGCATGAAGCTGTTCGGCGTGTCCACCCTGCTGAACACCGGGATGAACTATCTGCTGATCTTCGGCAAATGTGGCCTGCCGGCCCTGGGCATCCAGGGAGCGGCCATCGCCACGCTGCTGTCCCGGGTGGCGGAGTTTCTCATCTGCCTGGTGTGCGCCCTGCGCAGCCGCATTCTGCCCCTGGACCTGGGGGCCTTCTTCCGGCCGGGATGGGAGATGCTGCGCCGGTTCGTGAAATATTCCACCCCGGTGATCCTCAACGAGACGGCCTGGGGCCTGGGCAACAGCCTGCTGACGGTGATCCTGGGCTATACCGACAACTCCGTGGAGATGCTGGCGGCCAACGCCGTGATGGGCAACCTGAACCGGCTGTTCCTGGTGGTGTGCTTCGGCCTGGGCGCGGCCACGGCGGTGATGATCGGCAAGGCCATCGGCCAGGGCCAGAGCCACCGGGAGGTCATGGACCTGAGCCGGACACTGCTGGTGTTCACCCTGCTGGTGGGGACCGGGCTGGCGGCGGTGTCCCTGGCGCTAGTGCCCACGGTGTTCGTGCCGGTGGTGTTCCCGCTGTTCAAGCTGGCGGGGCAGTCCGCCGCCATTGCCGCCGCCCTGGCGGTGACGTCCTTCGTGATGATTCCCCTGCACGCCTACTCCATCTCCGCCGTCACCGGCGTTCTGCGGGCCGGAGGCGACGTGGCCTGGTCGGCGGCCCTGGACATCGCTCCCCAGTGGCTGGTGGCCCTGCCGCTGACGGCGCTGTTTGCCCTGGTGTTCAAGAGCAATTACTGGCTGGTGGCCGCGGCCATCCAGGCCGAGAGCCTGCTGAAGGTGCCTCTGTGCGCCCTGCGCATCCGCACCGGAAAATGGATCCACGACGTCACCCTGCCCCAGGGGGAGCTGTAACTTTTATATAATTCTGTCATCAAGTTGTAACCAAATTCCCGGCATCTGTAACCGGTTTGTAATTGAATTTCGGCGCACGCGGCGGTATACTTGATTTGTAAAAGCTCATAAGACTCCCGACCCAAATCCGAAACGGAAGGAATGAAGGTTATGTCAAAGCGCTGTTTGCAGATCATCACCGCCCTGCTGTGCGTCCTGCTGCTGGCCGGATGCGGGGCGAAGGCGGGGGATAAACAAACCGCGGAGTCGTCGGAAGCCCGTCAGACGGTCGGCGTATTCGGCGTTCCCGGAGACAGTCCGGACGAGAACGGCTATTACTGGACGGGCCGCAAATGGGTCCGTCTGCCGGACGGACCCGCCCCCACCCGGCGCGGCAGCCTGACGCCGAAGCTGATCTTCAACGTCGGCTGGGGTGAGAGCGCCGAAACGGAGGACGGCATTCTGGACACCGCAGGGGCATATTTCACCCTGCTGGCCACGTCCCTGGCCGTGCCGGAGAAGCCGGTTCAAAGCGACCCCTGCTGCACCGATGCGCTGGTGCAGGAGGCGTATATGAGGGGATTCATGGCCTCCTGCTGGGCCTATCACTCCATCGACCTCTCCGTTCAGCTGAACAATCTGACCTTTCCCACGGCGGATACCGCCCGGGTGGAGGCCCGTGTCACCTATAACGTCAGATACAGCTCCGATGTCAGCGGTCAGGAGGCTCAGATCGCCCCGCTCAACGTTATGGGCTGGGGCAATGAGCAGGTGCTGACCCTGGGCCGGACGGATGGACGCTGGATCGTCACCGGCGACGAGAGCAACGAAACCGACCTGTTCCGATATGCCTGCGGCTATGCCACCGAGAATCCGCCGGAGGAAGATATCCGGCAGGCGGTGGAGGGCTATTTCCAGCTGCGGGCCGGTGAGGTGTCCGGCGACATGAAGAACTCCGACGTCACCGTCAGCCCCCTGCTCAACGATGCCAAGGAGTTTGCCAGTCAGTGGCGGAAAACGTTTACCGGCACCGTATGCGGTGTGGAAAGCCGGATCGTCCACTATTCACCGGTGCGGGACGCCTCTTGCGTCAGTCAGGTGCAGGTGCTGCAGGTGAAGGAGGTGCTGCGGGTGGATTCCGTCAAGCCGGACAAAACCGTTGGCTGCGATATGCTCTACATTGACCATACCCTGACCCTTGAGTATGATGGATTCAATATGCGGTATGTGGTCGTGGGCGACCAGTACTGCCAGTATATAAACCCTGACACCCACATCTGCAGCATTCTGGAGCCCTCCATCAACTGACCGCGCCACGCATTCGACAAGGAGGTTTGTATGAAAGCAATACTATGCCGCGTTTTTGCCGCCCTGCTGTGCGTCCTGCTGCTGGCCGGGTGCGGGGCGAAGGCGCAGTCCACCCGGCAGAACCCTTTGGAATCCCCCGCCGGGGCAAAGGCGGAGCGGTTTGACCCGCCTGAAACGGCGCGGGCCGCCGTGGAGCATCCGGACATCACCGTTTCCGTCCGGTGGGCGGAGGAGACGGAGGGCCAGGAAGCCATCCGGACGCTGGCCGCAGAGTATTTCACCCTGATGGGGACGATCCTCGCCGCCCCGGAGGCCTCCTATGAAAGCGTCTGCTGTTCGGAGGAGGTCCTGCAGGAGCTGACCCTCTATGGCTGGATGGCCTCCACCAACCTGTATCCCCGGATCAGTATACAAGTCACCCTCAGCCGGCCGGAGACATATCCGGACGGAACGGTCCGGGTGACGGCGGGCCTGAAAACGGCGCTGAAATCCTGCCGGGACATCTCCCGGACGTCCTTTACCAGCGACGCCAATCTGGAGTCCATCGACTTTTCCGAGGAGCACCGGCTGACTCTGTCCGGGGCCGGTGAGAACTGGACCGTCGCCTGGGACGCATTTTCCAGCGACTTCGGACGCATGGAAAGCGGCTACGCCACCAACCACCGGGACGACGCCTTTTGCGCCGAGCCTATCCGCAGCTACTTTTCCTTGCGGGCCAATGCCCTGGATGGAGGCTATGTGGCCGGGAATCCCGAGTTCTGCATCGGCGCCCTGCGGTCGGATGCCTTTGATTTTGCCCAGGCCCTGCTCAAGGACCGCCCGGAGATCCTCCGGGTTTACCGGGCGGAGTCCCGGGCTGTGAACCTGGGCCAGTTCCGCCGGATCGACGGCGACGCCGCCACCCAGGTACCGGTGGATGAGTGCATCCGCGTGGAATACCTTTCGGAAAACTGGATGGTGGAGTGCTCCATCTTCGTGATCCCCCACACCATTACCACCTTCCCCCAGGCAGACAGCGACCAGGACCTGGTGGTGGGCGATCTGTACAAGCAGTTTGGCCACGCGTGCAGCATTGTGGAATACCCGGAGCCGCTTTGGTCCGACTGACCAGACTATATCACCTAACGGAGAATCGACCATGAGCTTATTCTGCTGTCCCATCTGCGGCGGGCCCCTGGACAGGGGGCCTTCCGCCTATTCCTGCCCGGCGGGGCACAGCTTCGACCTGGCCCGGGAGGGCTATGTCCACCTGCTGCCCGCCAACCGGATGCACTCGAAAATGCCCGGCGACGACAAGGGCATGGCCGCCGCCCGGGCGGCCTTTTTGAGCAAGGATTACTACGCCCCCCTGCGGGACGCCCTGTGCAGCATCGCCCTGGAGCGCACCGGCCCGGCTCCCCGGGTGCTGGACACCGGCTGCGGCGAGGGGTACTACACCAGCGGGGTGTACCGGGCCCTGGTCCGGGCGGGGCGGTCCGTGACCATGGCGGGAACGGACATCTCCAAGGCCATCCTCCGCCGGGCCGCCAAGCGGGAGAAGGACGTGGAGTTCGCCGTGGCGTCGTCGTATCACCTGCCGGTGGCGGACGGGGCGGTGGACCTGCTGGTGAACTGCTTTTCCCCCCTGGCCATCGAGGAGTTCCGCCGGGTGCTGTCGCCGGGGGGCGCTTTCGTGTATGTGGTGCCGTCGGAGAAGCACCTGTGGGAGCTGAAGCAGGTGCTGTATGACCGGCCCTACCCCAACCAGGTGAAGCAGACCCCCTATCCCGGGTTTTCGTACCGGGAGATCCGCCATGTGGAGTCGGTGATCCATCTGCCCTGTCAGGAGGACATCCACGCCCTGTTCCAGATGACGCCGTACTATTGGAAAACGCCCCGGTCCGGGGCGGAGCGTCTGGCGGCGCTGACGGCGCTGGACGTGACCATCAGCTTCGATATCCACGTTTTCTGCCGGGACTGACCCCGCAGCAAAAGCCGTGAGACTCCGGACATCCTCCGAAGCCTCACGGCTTTCTGGTTATGTGATTACAGAATGGACAAGAACCACGCCACGGCTTATCTGGCAGGGGAGTAAAGGGGGCGGCAGCGGTCCGCCTCTGCGTCGGCCGGGTGGTGAACGTCACCGCCGACGAGCGGGTCATGGCGGACGGCAAGGTGGATATCTCCCGGGTGGACGCCATTGCCTTTGACCCCTATACCCACGGCTATTACCGGGTCACGGAGCGCGTGGGCGAGGCCTTCAAGGACGGCCTGAAGCTGAAAAAATAACGGAGCAAGCCGTCCTTTTTTTGCTGGACCGCCTCCGTCAGCTGCCTTGCCGGGACAATTGCCCCCGCATACCGGCAAAAACCGGACGGCCTTTTGGTTATCGGATTCAGAATTGCAGGAAGCCTGCCGGGGCCCCCAGATGGCGGGCCAGCAGCTGCCGCACCGGAACGGCCACATCCCCCACGGCCTCCTCCGCCTGGGCGAACACCATCACCATCAGGGCGGCGTTGGGGAAGGGGCAGAACTCACCGGGGTTACACAGGGAGATCAGGAACATGCCCAGATAGGACAGGGTCAGGATCCGGACAAAGGGGTCCCGGCTCCCCTGGCGCAGCAGGGCGATGCGGTCGTGGAGCAGGCGGCCATAGGCCACGATGCCCACCAGGCCCATGCTGCCCATGACCTGGGCCAGACTGTTGTGATAGAACACCATGCTGCCCTCCACGCCGGTGAATACGTCGGCGTTGCGGGTGCTGCACAGGCCGATGCCGAACACCGGGTGCCGCAGGAAATCGTCCGCCGCCCGGGCCAGGAATTGCAGCCGGTCGGAGTTGCTGTCCTGAATGTCCTCGCCTACGCGGCTGTGGAGCACGCACTCCAGCAGGGCCGGGCCCAGGGCCAGGATGCCGATGCCGGCGGCCGCCGCCAGCAGCACCAGGCAGCGCCGGCTGATGACGCCGCTGCGCATCAGGTACACGCAGCACAGGGTCAGGAGAATGCCGCCGAACAGCAGGGCGCTGCGGCTGCCCGTCAGGGCCAGGGCCAGGGCCAGCACGGCGGCGGTGGCCAGGTGGCCCCGGTGCCGCAGGCTCAGGTAAAAGGGCATGGGCAGGGCCGTCAGCAGCACGGAGGTGGCAAAGTTGCGGTAGGACAGGTACAGCACGCCGCCGATGTGTCCCTCAGCCAGCCAGGCCTTGCCATAGGCCAGCAGCACCGCCAGGGCCATGCACAGGCCCAGGGCGCAGAAAATCTCCGCAAACCGGCGGTGCAGGTCATAGGACCGCTTTTCCGTCAGGTGGGAGCGGAACAGCACATACAGCACCAGCATCCCCACGCCCAGGCCCAGGGTATAGTACAGGGACAGAGGCTCCATGGCCTGCTTGCGGGAGATCACGTCGCAGCCCCCCAGCAGAGTGGCGATGGACACCAGCGCCAGGCCCAGGCCGCTGCGGCCGATCCGCAGAGTCACCGGCCAGACAGCGAAGTGCCACAGAAGGGCCACCAGCAGCGGCGGCACCAGCGCCGCGCAGGGCAGGAAATCCGTCAGCTGCCCATAGCACTGGGAGGACATGAGAAAGGCCATGAAAAACGGGCAAACCGGGGCCAGCAGGTCCGGGCAGGCGGCCAGCAGCCAGATGACGATGCACCCCAGGGCCGCCACGCCATAGACCGGCTCACCGGCGGCCATGAACGCCGCAGACACGGTCAGAAGAACAGGGAAATAGGCCCGGCTCATCCAAAAGCGCTGGGCAGCCCGGCTGAGCCGGGAAAAAAGTGTATACAAAGTCCGGCGCATCCGGGCCCACAGGCCTGTCGCCAGATCAAGAGACGGCATCCACATAGCACACTGCGCTCCTTTACCGCAGAAACTACCTTTTTAGATACTTGGAAAATCTTTTTTCATCATCCAGGCCCGGCGCATCCCTTCCTGTCAGGTGCGGGGCCGAAAAATCTTACTCTCGGGACATTATATCATAAAAAGTTTGAAGGATTTGTAAACTTTTGGGCCCATTCGCTGCAAGCAGCGGCCTGGTACCCCAGTATCGTGTACTTTATCACGTTCAGGGCCGTCTGTCAAGTTGTAAACTCCACATTTTCCTCCGAATAAACCCCGCCGTTTGCTGTACAGCTTTGCAGAATTTTGCCCTTCTGCAGCAGACAAGCGGAAGGGAAGCACGAAAGCCCTCCCTCTGCCGTTCGGCAGAGGGAGGGCTTTTGCAGCTCTATAAGCCAACATTATTGATAGCGGTCCTTATAGTACTTCTTATAATAGCCGCCGCCGTTTGCGTGGATGTTGTTGCGCACGACACCCAGGATCCGGCTGCCGCATTTTTTCAGCTGGTCCACGACCTCCACCGCCTGGTGGCAGCGCACCTGATGGTCGGAGATCACCAGAATCGCTCCGTCGCACTTGGCGGCCACCACCGCCGCGTCGATGACGCTGCCCAGCGGCGGAAGGTCGATGAGCACATAGTCATACGATTCCCGGACCGTGCCCAGCAGCTTTAAAACAGTCTTGTTCACTTCGCCTTTGCCCCCCCGATTCTTCTCTTGATAGGGCCTGCGCTCCTTGGCGCCATAGGCCCGGCAGCAGCCGTATTTCTCCGTCTTTTTTCCGTCGGCACAGGGGATGCTGGCCAGAACGCTGAGGCCCAGCATCTGCTGGATATCTATCTGGCTCCCCTGTGGGTGAATACGAGAGCAGCCGTTTTCAGCAGGCACTGCACGTCCAGCAGGACCGACTGCCTCTCAATATACTCCATGTCGTACACGATCTTCTCCTCCGGCCTCAGATCATACCCGCCGTTGACCTGAGCCCATCCGGTCAGGCCGGGGGTCACCATCATGCGGTTGGAAAAGCCCGGGATATACGTCTCAAACTCCCGATAGAAATAGGCACGCTCCGGCCTTGGCCCCACAAGGCTCATGTCGCCCCGCAGGATGTTCCACAGCTGGGGCAGCTCATCCAGCCGAGTGCGCCGGAGGAACTGGCCGAAACGGGTGCAGCGCAGTCGATCTGCCAGCCTGGCTGGGATATAAAACGCACACTTGCACATTGTGTTCATTATTTGTGAAGAACTACCATGATTATGAAAAATTTCACAAAATCATGTTGCGAAAATTTTCCCCATATGATAAAATATTAGACGAATCGTTTAATGAAAAACGATTTGGAACGGAAATCTCCAACGAAACATAGAGGAGGAAAGGAATGAACCCCCAAACTGATCGTGCTGCCGCCATTGTGGAGCAGTATGGCTGCAAGACGGAGAACCTCATCGCCATTTTGCAGGACATCCAGGCGGCATACAACTATCTCAGCGAGGCCAACCTGACGTTGGTGGCCGACCGCCTGGGCATCAGCGTGTCCAAGGTATACAGCGTGGCCACCTTCTATGAAAACTTCTCCCTGGAGGCCAAGGGCAGGCACATCATCAAGGTCTGCGCCGGAACCGCCTGCCACGTCCGCAAGTCCGGCCCCATTTACGACGCCATTTACGAGTATCTGGGCCTGTCCGGCAAGCGCAGGACCAGCGACGACGGCATGTTCACCCTGGAGACGGTGGCCTGTCTCGGCGCCTGCGGCCTGGCCCCGGTGATGACCGTGGACGGCGAGGTCCACGCCAAAATGTCCCCCACCAGCGCCCTGGAGCTGCTGGAGAAGATCCGGAAGGAGGAGGCCGCCCAATGAAGCTCACCCGCGACGCGTTCTGCGACCTGCGCAACGAGGCCCAGCGGGCCCTGCGCCGCAGCAAGGAGACCCCCTCCGTGCTGATCTGCGCCGGTACCGGCTGCATCGCCGGCGGCGCCATGAAGATCTATGAAAACCTCCGGGCCGAGTGCGAAAGCCGGAATCTGCCGGTGTACATCGGCCTCAAGCACGACACCGACGAGGAAAAGAGCCTGCACGTCAAGATGAGCGGCTGCCACGGCTTCTGCGAGATGGGCCCCCTGGTCCACATCGAGCCCATGGGCATTATGTACATCCACGTCAAGCCCGAGGACTGCCACGAGATCCTGGAAAAGACCGTTCTGGGCGGCGAGATCATCGACCGCCTGGTGTACCGTCTGAACGGCGTGGCCTATCCCCGGCAGGAGGACATTCCTTTCTATAAGAAGCAGCACCGGGTGGTGCTGGAGAACTGCGGCACCAGCGACGCCGAGGACATCGAGGAGTACATCGCCAAGGGCGGCTACTCCGGCTTCGAGCGGGCCCTGTTCGAGATGACGGACCAGCAGATCTGTCAGGACATCATCGACTCCGGCCTCCGGGGCCGGGGCGGCGGCGGCTTCCCCGCCGGCAGCAAGTGGGACGGCGCCCGCCGCCAGAAGGCCGACAAGAAGTACATCGTCTGCAACGGCGACGAGGGCGACCCCGGCGCCTTCATGGACCGCTCCATTATGGAGGGCAACCCCCATTCCGTGCTGGAGGGCATGATGATCGCGGGCCTGGCCGCCGGCAGCGACGAGGGCTATATCTACGTCCGGGCCGAGTATCCCCTGGCCGTGTCCCGGCTGAAAGCCGCCATTGCCAAGGCCCAGGAGCTGGGCCTGCTGGGGGACGACATTCTGGGCAGCGGCTTCAATTTCCACCTCCATGTGAACCGCGGCGCAGGCGCCTTTGTCTGCGGCGAGGGCAGCGCCCTGACCTCCTCCATCGAGGGCAAGCGCGGCATGCCCCGGGTGAAGCCTCCCCGCACCATTGAGCACGGCCTGTGGGGCAAGCCCACCGTCCTCAACAATGTGGAGACCTTCGCCAACGTTCCCCTGATCATCCGCAACGGCGTGGACTGGTACCGGCACATCGGCACCGAGAAGAGTCCCGGCACCAAGGCCTTCGCCCTGACCGGCAACGTGGTGAACACCGGCCTCATCGAGGTCCCCATGGGCACCACCGTCCGGGAGGTCATCTTCGACATCGGCGGCGGCATTCCCGACGGGAAGAAATTCAAGGCCGTGCAGATCGGCGGCCCCTCTGGCGGCTGCTGCTGCGCCAGCAGCGAGCATCTGGACCTGCCCCTGGACTTCGACTCTCTGAAGAAGATCGGGGCCATGATCGGCTCCGGCGGCCTGGTGGTCATGGACGAGGACACCTGCATGGTGGAGACCGCCCGCTTCTTCATGAGCTTCACCCAGAACGAAAGCTGCGGCAAGTGCGTTCCCTGCCGGGAGGGCACCAAGCGCATGCTGGAGATCCTGGACCGCATCGTCAGCAACGAGGGCACCATGGAGGACCTGGAGCTGCTGGAGAATCTGTCCAACACCATTACCGAGACGGCTCTGTGCGGCCTGGGCCAGAGCGCCTGCAAGCCTGTGCAGAGCACCCTGCGCTATTTCCGGGACGAGTATCTGGCCCATGTGGTGGACCACCACTGTCCCATCTGCAATGGCCGCAAGCGCCATCTGGAGATCATTCCCGAGCTGTGCAAGGGCTGCGGCAAGTGCGCCCGGAACTGTCCCATGGACGCCATTTCCGGCCAGATCCGCATGCCCCACGTCATCGACACCACCAAGTGTATCCACTGCGGCGCTTGCTGGGGAGCCTGCCCCTTCGGCGCTATCGACGCCATTGAGGAGGAGGTATGACCATGGCCAAGGGAATCATGATCGTAGACGGCCAGCGGGTGCCGTTCGACGGGGAGAAAAACGTCCTCTCCGTGATCCGCAAGGCGGGCATCGACATGCCCACCTTCTGCTACTATTCCGAGCTTTCGGTCCACGGCGCCTGCCGGATGTGCATCGTGGAAAACGTGAAAACCGGCAAGATCGACGCCTCCTGCTCCATGGAGCCTCGGGACGGGCTGGAGATCCGCACCAACACCGCCCGGCTGCTGCGGCACCGGCGGATGATCCTGGAGCTGATGCTGGCCTCCCACGACTGCAGCTGCACCACCTGCGCCAAAAGCGGCAACTGCCGCCTGCAGGCCCTGGCCCAGCGCTTCGGCGTCAGCCGGGTCCGGTTCCCAGACACCCGGGAGCGCTATGAGCAGGACAACACCAGTCTGGCCATTTTCCGGGACCCCAACAAGTGCATTCTCTGCGGCGACTGCGTCCGGGTGTGCGAGGAGCTCCAGGGCCAGGGCATCCTGAACTATGCCCACCGCGGCAGCGAGCTGCAGGTGATGCCCGCCTTTGACAAGAAGCTGGACCAGACCAAGTGCGTGGGCTGCGGCCAGTGCGCCGCCGTGTGCACCACCGGCGCCATCACCGTGAAAAACCAGATCGGCCAGGCCTGGCAGGCCCTCCACGACCCCAAGAACCGGGTGGTGGTGCAGATCGCCCCGGCGGTCCGTGTGGCCCTGGGCGAGGAGTTCGGCCTGCCCGCCGGCGCCAACGTTATGGATAAGCTGGTGAAGGCACTGAAGCTCATGGGCGTGGAGGAGGTGTACGACACCAACTTCGCCGCCGATATGACCACCATCAGCGAGGCCCAGGAGTTCCTGGACCGGCTGAAAAACGGCGGTCCCTTCCCCATGTTCACCAGCTGCTGCCCGGCCTGGGTGAAGTATCTGGAGCTCAACGACCCCAAGTATCTGCACAACATCTCCTCCTGCAAGTCCCCCATGGAGATGTTCGCCGCCGTGCTGCGGGATAAGTACCGGGAGAAGGACGCCGCCGACGGCCGCCGCACCTATCATGTGGCCATCATGCCCTGCACCGCCAAGAAGATGGAGGCCGCCCGGCCCGAGTTTACCCAGGAGGGCCGCCCGGACGTGGACCTGGTCATCACCACCCGGGAGCTGGTGGATATGATCCGGGAGGCCGGTATCCAGCTGACGGAGCTGGAGCCGGAGGCTCCGGACCTGCCCTTCGGCCTGGGCTCCGGCGCTGCCGTGATCTACGGCGTCACCGGCGGCGTGGCCGAGGCCGTGGTGCGCTACTGTCTGCCGGATAAGAGCAACAACGCCCTCCAGGCCATCCGGGTCACGGACCTGCGGGGCGACGGGGCCATCCGTGAGGTGAACCTCACCGTGGAGGGCCAGGAGCTGCACCTGGCCATCGTCAACGGCCTGTCCCACGCCAAGGAGCTGATCGCCGACGTGGAGGCCGGAAAGCGCTTTTACCACCTGGTGGAGGTCATGACCTGCCAGGGCGGCTGCGTAGGCGGCGCCGGTCAGCCCTATGGCCTGACGGCGGCCAAGAAGCGCCGGGGCGCGGGCCTGTACGAGGCGGACTCCTCCGCCATGTTCAAGCGGGCGGAGAAGAACCCCATCGTCACCCGCCTGCTGGAGGACTACGGTCCCGACCGCTGCCATGAGCTGCTGCACGTCCATTACGGAGAATAATTGAACACGCCAACAGGCCGTCCGGCACCTGCCGGACGGCCTTTTTGCTATGCAAAAGCATAGCAAAAAATAGAATGTGCCATTCCCTCGCCCCTTCGGGGCAACCGGGAATGATGCACAAAACTTCATGCACAGAAGAGTTTGCCTGTTTTCGCGGTGCGCCGCACAGTGCATGAAGTTTTATGTCCCGCCGCCAGCCACCCGCGCAAAAAGGGAGGGCGGACAGATGGCCTGTCCGCCCTCAAGTGAGGAGAAAAATGGTAAGAAAAAAGCAATATTACAGCAGCATGGCCAGCAGCCACACTGCGCCGATGGCCGCGCCCCCCAACAGGGCCGCCAGCCACGGGGACATACGCAGCCGCCGCCGGGGCGGCGCGCCGTGGGTCCGGGCATAATCCTTGGCAATGCGGATGGCCTGGTCCACCACCTGCTGGGAGGTGACCCCTCCGCTGCCCACGGCTGCGTCGTTGCGCACAATGAAAATGGCCTGTTCGAAAATATGCGGGTCCGGGGAATCCACCACGATGACCCGGCGGGAAAGTCCTTTTACCAAGAGTTATGCCCTCCTCTGTTGCGATTTCGTTTGACAGGTTCAGTATGCCCGCCGCATAGGGGAATATACCCCCTTACACCGGCTTTTTTTCGCCGGAGGACAGGTGCAGCACCAGCACGGCGCAGTCGTCCTCCAGCCCCTTGCGGCCCCGGGATTCCGCCAGGATCAGCGACACCAGGGCGTTGGCGTCCCGGCCGCTCCACCCGGCCAGCAGATTTTGCAGCCACTCATCATTTCCGGCGTCGGCGATGCCGTCGGAGACCATCACGAAGAAGCTTCCGGCGGTCAGCTGCAAGCGGGTGCACTCCGGGGCCTCCCGAACGGCCTGCAGCCCGGCAGGCAGGGACTGGCCGGTATAGCGGCTGACGCTGCCGCTGCGCTTGAGATAGGACGGAGCGGCCCCGTACTTATAGAGGGCGGCCTGTCCGCTGGCCCGCTGCAGGGCCAGCAGGTCAATGGTGGTGAAGCCTCCGCCGCTCTCTCCCCGCAGGGACAGGGCGGTGTTCAGGGTTTTCAGAGCCGGGCCCGGCTCGATGCCCGCCTCCAGAAACTGCCGCAGCAGCCGGACGGTCATGGCCGCCTCCCGGTGGGCGGCCTCGCCGCTGCCCATGCCGTCGGACAGCAGCAGATACACGGTGTCCCCCACCTCGAAGGTATCCAGCTGGTCGCCGCAGACGCTCTGGCCCTGCCGGGGCCGCAGGGAGGAGGCCACCCCATAGCCCATGGCCTGGGCACCGGCAGGCACCGCCGGACCGGCGGAGGCCAGCATATCCCCCAGCTGGGCATATTGCTCCCGGGCCTGGTCCCGGACCTCCGACAGCCGCCGGTGGTACTGCTGCCGCAGCAGATAGGACCGCAGCTCCACATTCACCGCCCCCACAAAATCCGACAAATGGACGCACCGGGAGGTGAAATACAGGGGAAAATCCCCGGCCTGGGCCTCTCCCCGCTGCAAAAGCCGGGGACAGGCGTCGTTGAAGGCGTTGTAGGTGGCGCTGTAATTCTGCCGCCAGCAGGTATCCCGCAGGATGCACCGGCGGCACACCTGCTCCGCCGCCCGGTCAAATACCACCGATGGATTCTCCGGCTTCTCCGGAGCGGTGCCCCGGAAGAAGCTGTCGTACAGGTCCCGCAGGGCGGCGGCGGGCTTGGCCAGGCGGTCCGGCCGGGGCGTTTTTTCCGGCTGGGCCCGTTTTTTCTCCGGCGGCAGACTCAGCCGGGGCAGCGGCAGCAGGGACAAAATTCCGCCCGAAAACAGCTCAATCATCCGATAAAGCGGCTCCTCTGTCCCGAACAGCAGGGTACAGCCCCCGCCAATGGCCCAGAATGTCCCGATACACACCGGGGCAGGGGCGGAACGCACCCGGGACAAAGCGGCGCAGGAAAGCCCCAGCACCGCCATAGGCGCCAGGTCCGGCTCATCCCCCAGCAGACCCAGGCACAGCCCCATGGCCGCCCCCCAGGCAGCCCCCCGGGCCGGTTCCATCTGCCGGACGCTGCGCATCAGAAAAGCGCACGTCAGGCACATTCCAACCGATATTCCAACAATTCGGAAAGCCCCCGCCGAAAGGCACAGCCCCGCCGCCAGCAGCAGGGGCAGCCGGTCCCGGCGGCGCAGCAGCAGGTCCGTGGCCGCGGCGGTGAGGCCCATGCAGAACACGCACAGGGCCCACAGCCGGATGGGCCGGGCGATGAGATACGCCGACTGCACCAGAAGCAGCAGCGCCGCCGCAAGGCCCGGCCGGAAAAACCGCCGGGGGAAAAATTTCGTGTCGAAAAAGGCGATGCTGCCGGAGAAGATCAGAATGGCCGCCGCCAGCTGCCGCAGACCCGCCTGAAACGGCAGAAACAGAAACGCCCCCAGTCCGCAGCCCAGGACGCAGCACAGGCCCGGCAGTCCCGGCCCGGCCGCCGCCGTGATGGCCAGAGGCAGCGGGGCGCACAGGCCCCCGAAGGAGCCGGCCGTCAGCAGGCAGGTCAGGGCCGCCCGGCCCAGGGGTTCAAGCAGCCGCCGTTTCTCCCGGGGCAGTGGCAGAAGTTTCATGGACAAGCCCTCCTTTGCCCCCTATTGTAGCCGGGCGGCGGACGAAAAAGTGTCGGGAAATAGCACAGAGGGCGTATTTTCAGGGCGGAATGGTCTTTGTTTGGTCAAATGTTAAGAAAATGTTACGGAAATCGGCAGATTTGTTTAAAATATTCTTCTTGTTATTGCCGGACAAATAGTATATAATACCCTATATTATTGTGCTTATGCCGCCCTCCGGCGGCAGTCTATAGAAAGGAAGTTAGCTATGATTAAGGTTCAAACCGGTCAGGGCGAGATCACCATCAGCAGCGCGGTATTCACCACCATCACCGGCGCGGCAGCCACCAACTGCTTCGGCGTCAAGGGCATGGCCTACCGCAGCATGACCGACGGCCTGGTGCACCTGCTGCGGCGGGAAGCCATGAGCAAGGGCGTGAAGGTCACTTATAACGAGGACGGCACCGTTTCCATCGAGCTGCACATCGTTGTGGAAAACGGCGTCAACATTGCCACGGTCTGCCGCTCCATCATGAGCGAGGTCAAGTATGTGGTCACCAAGAATACCGGGGTGGAGGTCCGCGAGGTCAACGTGTGCGTGGACTCCGTTACCGTGTAAGCACCCGGCCAAAGGAGTAACAAAGAGATGACAGATAGAATCAGCGGCAGCGCCTTCAAGCAGATGATCGCCTTCGGCGCTGCCTGTGTCGCCCAGCAGAAGCAGGCCATCAACGATCTGAACGTGTTTCCGGTGCCCGACGGCGACACCGGCACCAACATGAGCCTGACCATCCAGACCGCCGTCAACGAGCTGAAAAAGTCCGAGCCCGCCACCGTCGGCGAGGCGGCAAAGATCACCGCAGGGGCTCTGCTGCGGGGCGCCCGGGGGAACTCCGGTGTGATTTTGTCCCTGCTGTTCCGGGGCATTTCCAAGTCCGCCAAGGGCCTGGTGGAGATGGACGGCCCGGCCCTGGCCGCCGCCATGGGCGAGGGCGTGGCCACCGCCTATGGCGCGGTGATGAAGCCCGCCGAGGGAACGGTGCTGACCGTGTCCCGGCTGGCCGCCGCCCGGGCCGCCCAGGCCGCCCAGGAGAATCCCAGCGCCGAATACGTGCTGGAGCAGGCCATTCTGGCCGGGCAGGAGACCCTGGCCCAGACCATCGACATGAACCCGGTGCTGAAAAAGGCCGGTGTGGTGGACGCCGGAGGCAAGGGCTACCTCATCATTCTGGACGGCATGCTGCGGGCCCTGCGGGGCGAGGAGCTGCCCCAGGTGGAGGAGGACGAAAAGGCCCAGGATAAGGCGGATTTCGGCGCCCTGAGCCTGGAGGACATCACCTTTACCTATGACACGGTGTTCATCGTGCGCAAGAAGGAGGGCGTGTCCATCGAGCCCTTCCGGGCGTATCTGGACAGCATCGGCGACAGCCTGGTCATCGGCGAGGACGACGAGGCCTTCAAGGTCCATGTGCACACGGATATCCCCGGCCAGGCCCTGACGGAGGCCGCCAAATACGGCACCCTGGAGCTGGCCAAGATCGAGAACATGCGCACCCAGGCGGAGGAGCTGGCGGCCGGCAAGCAGGCCCAGAGCACCGACGATCTGGACGCCGTGGAGGAGGAGCTGGAGGCCATGGAGGGCGGCGTGGCCGCCCCGGAGAAGCGCTACGGCTTCCTGGCGGTGTGCGCCGGTGACGGCCTGGCCGCCACCTTCCGGGATCTGGGCGTGGACCGCATCGTGTCCGGCGGCCAGACCATGAACCCCTCCACCCAGGCCATTCTGCAGGAGGTGAACCGCACCCCCAGCCAGGTGGTGTTCGTGCTGCCCAACAACAAGAACATCATCATGGCCGCCCAGCAGTGCGTGGGCCTGACGGAAAAAGAGGTCATCGTGGTGCCCACCAACACCGTGCCCCAGGGGATCTCCGCCATGATGGCGGTGGACCCGGAGGAGGCCGATCCCCAGGTGATCCTGGCGGCCATGACGGAGGCGGCGGAGAACGTGGTCACCGCCCAGGTGACCTATGCCGCCCGGAACTCCGATTTCGACGGCTTCGCCATCAGCGCCGGGGACTATCTGGCCCTGACGGACGGGAAGCTGTTCGGCACGGACCAGAAGCTGGAGACTCTGCTGGATCAGCTGGCGGCTCTGGCGGCGGACAAGGGCGCGGAGTTCATCACCGTGTTCTATGGCGACGGCGTCACCCAGGAGGACGCCCAGCGGGCCGAGCAGCGCTTTGCGGATGCCTGCCCGGAGGCGGAGGTGTCCCTGCTCCCCGGCGGCCAGCCTGTGTATTACTATATTATCTCAATTGAATAATATATTGCGCCATTTGCGCAAAAAAGACGCCGGAGGGACCCCCTCCGGCGTCTTTTGGCATCGCCCGCCATTCCGCTGCTTTTGGGCCGGGTAGAACCCGGCCCCTACAGGTGCTCTACTGGTGATGCCCTCATCGTCTTGCTGAAAAAATCTCCATCTTGCCCCGGGGGGCGGGGTGTGGTACAATGGCCTTACTTTATAATAAGGAGCGTGCCGGTATGATGCACCTGGAAGCGGACGTATTCCGGAAATTCGACAAGCAGTGGGCCCTGGTCACGGCGGGGACCCCGGAGCATTACAACACCATGACCATCAGCTGGGGCGGTCTGGGCACCCTGTGGAGACGGCCGGTGGCCACCGTGTATGTGAAAAAGAACCGCTATACCTTTGAATTCATGGAGCAAAACGACTATTTCACCGTCAGCTTTTATCCCCAGGAGCAGCGCCGGGCCCTGTCCCTGCTGGGCAGCACCTCCGGCCGGGACGGCGACAAGGTGGCGGCGGCGGGCCTGACGCCGGAGTTCCTGCCCCAGGGCATCACCTTCCGCCAGGCGGAGACCACCCTGGTCTGCCGCAAGCTCTATTGCCAGGACTTCGCCCTGGACCAGATCCCCCAGGACGTTCAGGACATTTTCTATCGGGACGAGCCGGTCCACCGGATGTACATCGGCGAGGTGGTGGACATCATCGGGAATGAAAGCCTTGCCAATCGCCCCTGAGTGTGCTATACTCAGGGTATAACATACGGAAGCTCATATAGCCTTGCGGATATGGTGCAAGGCGTTTCTACGGGGCCGCCCACGGCCCTGCTATGGGTGCTCTGCCGGTGGACCGGCGGGGCGCCCATCTATTTTTTTCTGAAGGAGCGATGCGGTATGACACAGGTTTTACGCGGCAACATCATCCAGGCCCCCCGGCTGGGGGAGCTGGACATCCGGGAGCACGGCTATCTGGTGCTGGAGGACGGCGTGGTGCAGGGGGTCTATGACGCGCTGCCCCAGGCCCTGGCCTCCGCCCCCATAACGGACTACGGCGACCGGCTCATCATGCAGTCCTTTGTGGATATGCACCTCCACGCCCCCCAGTATCCCATGCTGGGCATGGGCATGGACCTGCCCCTGCTGGACTGGCTGAATACCTACACCTTCCGCACCGAGGCCCGGTTCGCAGACCCGGACTTTGCCCGCCGGACCTATCGCCGCCTGGCCTCCGACCTGATCACCAACGGCACCACCCGGGTGTGCATGTTCTCCTCCCTGCACACCGAGGCCACCTGGATCCTCATGGAGGAGCTGGAGCGGGCCGGGGTCACGGGCTATGTGGGCAAGGTGAATATGGACCGCAACGCCCTGCCCGGCATTCTCCAGGAGACCACGGAGGAGTCCGTCTCCGAGACCCTGCGCTGGCTGGACGGCTGCCATTTTGAGCACGTCAGGCCCATTATCACCCCCCGCTTCACCCCCAGCTGTTCCGACGAGCTGATGGCCGCCCTGGGGGAGATCGCCCGGGACCGGGGGCTGTATGTCCAGTCCCATCTGTCGGAAAACAGGGGGGAGATCGCCTGGGTGAAGGAGCTGCACCCGGACTGCGCCCAGTATTGGGAGACCTATGACAAATACGGCCTGTGGAAGGACCACACGGTGATGGCCCACTGCGTCCACTCCGACGCCCGGGAGTGCGCCGCCATCCGCCGGGCCGGGGTGGTGGTGGCCCACTGCGCCGGGTCCAACATCAACCTGTGCAGCGGCGTGTCCCCGGTGCGGGAGATGCTGCAGCAGGGCATCTGGGTGACCCTGGGGTCCGACATCGCCGGCGGGGCACAGCTCCCCATGTACAAGGTCATCACCATGAGCATCCGGGCCTCCAAGATCAAGCGCATGGAAACCGACTGGTCCGAGGACTTCCTGACCGTGCCGGAGGGGTACTATCTGGGCACCACCGCCGGGCACCGGTACTTCGGCGGCGGCGAGGGCTTCGCCGTGGGCCAGCCCCTCCACGCCATCGTGGTGGACGACGGAGATTTTCCGGAGTCCGTCCGCCCCCTGACGGTCCGGGAGCGCTTTGAGCGGGCCATCTACATGCTCCACCGCCACAACATCACCGCCGTCTGGTCCCATGGCCGCCAGGTGAAGTGAATATCTGCCGCCGCTCCGCATCGGAGCGGCGGCTTTTTTGCGCTCTTTTGTGGATACGCCGCACCGAATCATTTGATCAAAACGGCCCTGTAAAGTGGAAATATTGGAAGAATGCTGAAAATATACAGAATATTCATGGAAGATATTTCCAATAACTTCCTATGCCAGTCCGCTTGCTGCGAACAAACACAAATGTGCGTGTACTGCGGACGGAATCAGCGGGGCGGAAAAGGGGCGGCTGACATTTTGACGGATTTGTCCAACACGGACGCAGAGCCAGGAAACTGTTCGTGAGATAAGTACAAAAAACAATGGGACGTTTATTACGGTGATGTGATACCGAAGCATCGGAAAAAAGCGCCAACCGGCCGTCTACCCGGCGGAAACACCGGAAACGTTTCCTGAAAAAATCCTTGTTTTTGGAAGAAATTCCTTGCTTTTGCAGGAGAAAGGAAGTATAATTATGCAATCGGAAAGCGCCTCAACACAGCAGGGGAGCGGAACGAAAAAAACAGGAAGGAAGTCGATCGATGAAAAAGACGAGAATGCCGCAGCGGCTGCTGTCCCTGGTCCTGGTGCTGATGATGCTCATCAGCGTCCTGCCGGTCAGCGCCATGGCGGCGGAACTGACGCCGTCTGACCCCGAGACCGGGCTGACGGCCACCGATGTGACCAATGAGCTCACAGACAGCGACCGTCTGGCGATCTTCGAGGATAACATGGACTCCGATAAGGTGTCCAAGTCCGAGATTCCGGCAGACGACGAAATGGTCAAGGTCATTGTGCAGCTGGATGCAGACAGCCTGCTGGATGTCCGCAACCGCACCAATGCCAGTATGTCCATGCTGGACTTCCAGCAGACGGACGCAGCCAAGGCCCAGCTGAAGGACATCGCCAACCTGCAGCTCTCCGTGATGAACACCATGGAAAGCAAGGGCATTCCCAGCTCCTTCACCTTCAGCTACACCTCCGTGGTCAGCGGCTTTGCCGCCCAGGTGCCTTACGGCAAGATCCATGAGATCAAGAGCATTGACGGCGTAGAGGACGTGGTGCTGTGCCAGACCTACTACACCGATTCCATGGGCTCCGCCACCCTGGGCCAGGCCCTGACCGCCGCGGAAGTGGCGGCCTACTCCAACAACACCCAGTATCAGGGCGAGGGGATGCTCATCGGCATCCTGGACACCGGCCTGGATGTGAACCACGAGGCCTTTGCCAACGCTCCTGCCGTGCAGAAGCTGCAGAAGTCCAGCCTCAGCAAGCTGCTGTATACCCTCAGCCAGGGGGAGGACGGCAAGACCAACGTCACCGCCTACAGCTATGCCGCCCTCTGGTATGCCCAGAAGCACAGCTCCAGCTCCCTGGTGCTGCTGACCGAGGACGACCTGTATAAGAGCGGCAAGGTGCCCTTCGCCTTCGACTATGCCGACGCCGACGCCGACGTGATCCCCTCCGCCGACGCCGTGGAGAAGTACGGCAATGACCACGGCACCCACGTGGCCGGTATCACCGCCGGCAAGACCGTGGACGCCGACGGCAGCGTCACCTTCGCCGGTCAGTCTCCCGAGGCCCAGCTGGCCATCTTCAAGGTATTCTCCGACTCCACCAACGGCGCCTCCACGGATACCATCCTGGCGGCCCTGAACGACGCCCTGCTGCTGGACGTGGACGTGATCAATATGTCCCTGGGCTCCAACGGCGGCTTCGGCCGGGAGGCCGAGGGCGACCTGACCACCAAGTATTACGACCTGGTCAAGTCCGCCGGTATCCTGCTGAACTGCTCCGCCGGTAACTCCTATTCCTCCTCCCAGGGCGGCGCAAAGGGTGACTTCACCTCCGTGTCCGACCCCGACACCGGCATCATCAGCTCCTCGTCCTCCTATGACGCGGCGCTGTCCGTTGCCTCCGTCAACGCCAACGAGACGGCGGCCTTTGTCACCGCCCAGGGCCGCGTCCCCTATCAGGACGTGTCCGGCCACGACTTCACCGCCCTGCTGCTGGGCAATGACAGCTCCAAAACCTATGAATACGTCATGGTGCCCAACACCGGCGACACCGCCGATTACCAGGGCCTGGACGTCACCGGCAAGATCGCCGTGGTCATGCGCGGCGGCCTGTCCTTCGAGCAGAAGCAGCTCAACGCCGCCTCCGCCGGCGCTGCGGGCTGCATCATCTATAACAACCGCGACGGCTATCTGCTGAACATGGCCGTGGATAACTACAAGATCCCCACCGTGTGCATCAGCCTGGCCAACGGCCAGATGATGGAAGCCGCCCAGGAAAAGACCCTCACCGTCTCCAAGACCGAAAAGGGCTCCGTGGCCATGAGCGACTTCTCCTCCTGGGGCCCCCTGCCTTCTCTGTCCCTGAAGCCGGAGATCACTGCCCCCGGCGGCAGCATCTATTCCTCTCTGCCCTTCGCCCAGTACGGCTACATGAGCGGTACCTCCATGGCGTCTCCGTATCTGGCCGGTGTGTCCGCCGCTGCTCTGGAGTATGTGAATACCCTGATGCCCGGCGCCTCCGATACCGACAAGCAGCTGCTGGTGAACCGCCTGCTGATGAGCACCGCCGACATCCTGTATGATGAAAACGGCGTGGCTTACTCCCCCCGCAAGCAGGGCTCCGGTATGGTGAACCTGGCCGAGGCCGTCACCACCCCCGCCTACCTGTATGTCCGGGGCCAGGACAAGACCAAGATCGAGCTGGGCGACGACGCCGACCAGCTGGGCGTGTACAAGCTGAGCTTCGTGGTGAAGAACCTCACCGGCTCCGCCCTGTCCTATGACGTCAATACCACCGTCCAGACCGAGAGCACCACCTCTGACGGGCTGTACATCGCCCAGAAGGGCTATGTCCTCTCCGCTGACACCAGCGCCATCAAGGTCTCCGGCGGCGCCCTCAGCGGCTCCACCGTCACCGTGCCCGCTAACGGCGAGACCACCGTCACCGTCACCGTCCGCCTGTCCGACGCGGACCGGGCGTATCTGGCCAAGTTCCCCAACGGCATCTATGTGGAAGGCTTCGTGGAGCTGACCAACAACGACGATCCTGCGCTGTCCGTGCCCTTCCTGGGCTTCTACGGCGACTGGACCAAGGCCCCCATCTTCGAGGACGCCGATATCTACAACGGCCTGGACGAGAAGATGTACGCCACCAACGTGGCCGGTGTTTACGCCATGATGTACGTGGTGAAGCTGGGCATGTATCCCTTCGTGGTCCCCGAGGGCTACGACACCCCCTCCACCTCCGCCGATAAGATCTGCGTGGACCTGGGCGGCGGCAACGGCGTCAGCAACCTGTATTACCTGCAGGCCGGTCTGCTGCGGGCGGCCAAGACCACCAACGTCACCATCACCGACAGCGACACCGGCCAGGTGTACCTCAACAGCGACGGCCTCAATGTCCGCAAGGCCATGTACAACTCCAGCTCCGCCGCTGTGCGGCCCGGCTATGTGGGCGAGATCTTCCCCCCGCTGACCGGCATCCACCTGATCCCCAACAACACCCGCATGACCTACACCGCCGCCGCCTATGTGGACGGCTTCGATGTGCAGGACAACCTGAAGAACACCTATTCCTTCAACTTCACCTCCGACGGTGAAATGCCCTATATCGTTGACCGCGAGAACCTGCAGTTCCGCACCGGCGACGACGGCCGGAAGTACCTGGACGTGACCCTGGCCGATAACTTCTGCCTGGCCGGCGCCACCCTGTACTCCACCCAGTGGAAGACCAACGTCAACAACGGCAAGAAGGAAATGAGCATCGGCTCCAACTACTACGACGGCATCATCCCCGCCCTGAAGGCCGACGGCACCTCTCCCCGGGCTTACGAGGAGTATACCTACACCTTCGACGTTACGGACTTCTATCAGAAGCTCCTGCAGGGCACCTTCTATGTGGTGGCCTACGACTACGCCATGAACCAGTGTGCCTATCGCGTGACCCTGCCTGAAAACGCCGTCACCAAGATCACTCTGGATCAGACCGCCGTGACCCTGCCCCAGAAGGGCTATGTCCAGCTGAACGCCACTGTGACTCCCGACGACGCCACCGACCAGAACCTGGTTTGGAGCTCCTCCGATTCCAGCGTGGCCGAGGTGAAGAACGGCATCGTGGCCGCCAAGGCTCCCGGCACCGCCACCATCACCGTCAAGTCCTCCGTCTGGACCGACGTGGAGGCCCAGTGCCAGGTCACCGTCACCGACGAGGTGGGCGCGGACGTGCCTATGAGCGAGTTCCTGCTGAACACCTCCTCCGTGACCATGCTGGCCGGCACCACCTATACCAATGTCCGGCTGTATGGCTACGCGCCCTTCTATGCCACCGACCTGAACCTGGAGTGGACCTCCTCCGACGAGTCCGTGGTCACTGTTGAGCCCAACGGCGAGGGCGACCAGCTGACCCAGTATGCCAAGCTCACCGCTCTGAAGCCCGGCACGGCCACCGTTACCGCCAAGGCCAAGAACGGCACTGCCTCCTATGACCTGGCCGTCACCGTCACCGAGGCCACCGGCTCCGGCAGCTTCAACATCGTGGGCGACACCCTGGTCAGCTACAGCGGCACCGAGAGCACCGTCACCATTCCCGACGGCGTCCGGGTCATCGGGGAGAACGCCTTCAAGAACAACGACTACGTTCTCAACGTCATCTGCCCCGACTCCCTGGAGGAGATCGGCTATCGGGCCTTTTACGACTGCGACAACCTGCAGAGCGTCAGCCTGCCTGAGACCATGAAGGTCATCAACGAGGGCGCCTTCTACTACTGCAAGAACCTGAAGACCCTGGGCCACACCGACGACGGCGTCCTGCCCAAGGGCCTGACCTCCATCGGCGTCAAGGCGTTCTACTTCTGCGAGGCCCTGGAGGGCGACCTGGTGATCCCCGAGGGCGTCACCAGCCTCAGCGCCGGTATTTTCTATAATGCCTACACCCTGACCAGCATCACCATTCCCGACACCGTCACCTCTATGGACGCAAACGGCGACCAGTTCGCCAACTGCACGGCTGTAACCTCCGTGACTCTGTCCAAGAACCTGACCGAGCTGCCCAAGACGGCGTTCTTCACCCTCAAGAGCCTGAAGCACCTGCCCGACCTGTCCAACGTCACCTCCGTGGGCACCAGCTGCTTCGCCGGCTGCGCCGCCCTGGAGGAGATGGTGATCCCCGAGAGCCTGACCTTCATCGGCGCCAACGCCTTCGCCCGCAGCAGCCTCACCGAGATCACCGTGCTGGGCGATCCCACCGGCCTTGACTCCGCGTTCTACAACAGCCTGAACCTGACCACCTTCGTGGCCCCCAAGCTGACCACCATCGGCAAGCAGATGTTCCAGGGCTGCACCGCGCTGGTGAACTTCATCGTTCCCGACAACGTCACCCTCATCGGCGAGAGGGCCTTCCAGGGCTGCACCAACCTCAAGACCCTGACCTTCCCTGCCTCCTACAAGGCCGAGACCCTGTCCTTCGGTCTGACGCCGTTTGTCAGCTGCCCCGCCTTTGAGGGCTATGTCATCGAGGACGGCGCCAGCATCGTCCGGACCGAGGACGGCACCCTGCTGGCCGGCGGCGGCAAGGTTCTGGTGAGCCTGCCCCGGGACTTCAAGGGCACCTCCTACACCGTGCCTGACGGCGTGGAGACCATCAGCGACTACCTGTTCTATAAGAACACCACCATCACGTCCGTCACTCTGCCCGCCAGCCTCAAGAAGATCGGCACCGCCGCCTTCCAGGGCTGCACCAAGCTGACGTCCATCGCCCTGCCCGATGGCTTCACCACCCTGGGTGAGCACGCCTTCGACGGCTGCTCCGGCCTGAAGACCGTGACCTTCGGCCAGAGCCTGACCGCTGTTCCCGCCTACGCCTTCAGCAACTGCTCCGCCCTGACGGCTGTGGACCTGCCCGCCACCGTGGAGACCGTGGGCGATTACGCCTTCCGCGGCTGCGCCAAGGCCACCGCCCTGTCCCTGAAGGAGGGCCTGACCTCCATCGGCGCCAACGCCTTCTACGGCTGGAAGGCTCTGAAGGCCATCACCATTCCCCAGTCCGTCACCTCCCTGGGCGGCTCCGCGTTCTATGACTGCAACGCCGCCGCTTCCATCGACTGCGGCAGCCTCACCGTCATCCCCGAGCGCGCGTTCTACAACGCCAAGGCCGTCAAGACCGTGAAGCTCAGCGACAACGTCACCTCCATCGGTGAGCGCGCCTTCTACTCCTGCTCCCTGCTGGAGACCATCAACTGGCCCTCTCAGCTGAAGACCATCGGCAGGCAGGCCTTCTACTATGCCCGGAAGCTCCAGAATCTGGACTTCTCCGGCACCCAGCTGGAGTCCATCGGCAACAGCGCCTTCTATCAGCCCTATGAGGCCCGGACGCTGGCCTTCCCCGGCACCCTGCAATCCATTGATAGCAAGGCGTTTGCTTATCTGAACTACAACAAGACCGCCTATGTCACCGAGGTCAATATCCCCGCCTCCGTCACCAGCCTGGCCAAGGATGCCTTCTATCTGGCCAGCGGCCTGAAGAACATCGTGGTGGACGCCAACAACCCCGTGTATGCGTCCTCCAACGGCGTTGTCATGCTGAAGGATACCGGCGATATCTACATCTGGCCCCAGGGCAACGAGACCACCGAGTTCACCCTGCCCGCCACCATGACGGAGATCCCCGATAAGATGTTCCAGAACAACACCAGTCTGAAGAAGGTCATCGTTCCCGCCAGCGTCACCAAGGTGGGCAGCTACGCCTTCTCCAGCTCCAAGATCGAGGAGATCTATTTCGAGGATTCCGCCAACGGGCTGACCGTCGGCACCTTCGCCTTCTACAATTGTCCCAATCTGACCAGCCTGCGTCTGCCCTACGGCCTGACCAGCATCGGCGCCAACGCCATTTCCAAGACCGGCCTGGAGACCATTGTCATTCCCGACACCGTCACCGAGATGGGCGGCAGCGCACTGGCTTACAACGACAATCTGAAGAATGTCACCCTGTCCAAGAGCATGACCGCCGTCCCCAGCCGGGGCTTCGTGGGCTGCGAGTCCCTGACGGAGCTGACTCTGCCCGCCTCCATCCAGGATTGCGGCGTCACTGACACCTCCGTGGCCTTCAACGACTGCACCAGCCTGCAGAACATTTATGTGGCCGACGGCTCCCTGTACTTCAAGAGCGTGGACGGCGTCCTGTTCGATAAGAACGGCGCGAACCTCCGCTACTATCCCGAGGGCCGCACCGCCGAGAGCTACCGCATCCCCGAGGGCACCATCCGCGTGGGCGGCAACGCCTTTGCCGGCAACCTGTTCCTCAAGAGCGTCAGCTATCCCACCACCCTGGAGCGCATCGGCACCAAGGCCTTCTTCGGCTGCGAGAACCTGAAGGATTACTACTTCAACGGCATGACCGCTCCTCTGCTGGAGACCACCGTTTCCCTGACCGGAGCCTATGCAAACGTCGCCCTGTACGCCAACTTCGTGGGCCTGTGGGGCACCACCGGCACCGGCGGCTTCGTGTACAACGACTGGGGCCTGAACCTGTACTATCCCCAGGGCGCTGTGGGCTACACCGCCTATGTCTGGGATAAGTACTTCAACACCGAAAAGGGCAGCGTCAACATCATGGACGAGAGCTACTTCACGCCCACGGACCTGACCGTCACGGAAACCGGCGTCCGCAACGCCCTGCTGACCTGGACCGCTGCCAAGCAGTCCAACGCCGAGGATATCGTCTATAAGGTGGAGCGCAGCGTGGCTGCCCACTTCCAGGATGATACCCAGGATACCTGGACCTTCGAGGGCTTTGAGACCCTGGCCGAAGGCCTCACCGCCTGCACCTATACCGATACCACCACGCTGCCCTTCGGCCGCAGCTATGCTTACCGGGTCACGGCTTACAGCCTCACCGGCGAGACCGGCCCCGCAGCCATCGGTTATCTGTATATTGATGCCGACCCCAACAACGCCGATGAAATGGCGGTGCTGGAGCTGATCAAGAAGATCGAGGCCCTCAAGCCCATCGAGAATCTGACCAACGAGGACGAGGCTTACCTGCGCCAGCTGCTGGCCGAGTACAACGCCCTCACCGACGCCCAGAAGGAGCTGGTGTATAACTACGCCACCCTGCTGGCCGCTCTGGAGAAGGCCGGCCACAACCCCGAGCTGAAGAACGCCAAGCCCGCCACCTGCACCCAGGATGGCTACACCGGCGACCAGGTCTGCACCGTCTGCGGCGAGGTCCTGGAGCGCGGCGAGACCATCCCCGCTCTGGGCCACAAGACCCAGCTGGTAGGCGCTAAGGCCGCCACCTGCACGGAAGATGGCTACACCGGCGACGAGGTCTGCACCGTCTGCGGCGAGACCGTGAAGAAGGGTGAGGTTATCCCCGCTCTGGGTCACAAGACCGAACTGGTAGGTGCTAAGGCCGCCACCTGCACGGAAGATGGCTACACCGGCGATGAGGTCTGCACCGTGTGCAACGAGACCGTGAAGAAGGGTGAGGTTATCCCCGCCACCGGCCACAAGACCGAACTGGTAGGCGCTAAGGCCGCCACCTGCACCGAGGACGGCTACACCGGCGACGAGGTCTGCACCATGTGCAACGAGACCGTGAAGAAGGGTGAGGTCATCCCCGCCACCGGCCACAAGACCCAGCTGGTGGGCGCTAAGGCCGCCACCTGCACGGAAGATGGCTACACCGGCGATGAAGTCTGCACCGTCTGCAACGTCACCGTGAAGAAGGGCGAGGTCATCCCCGCCACCGGCCACGACACCGAGCTGGTGGGTGCCAAGCCCGCCACCTGCACCGAGGACGGCTGCACCGGCGACGAAGTCTGCACCGTCTGCGGCGAGACCGTGAAGAAGGGCGAGGTTATCCCCGCCACCGGCCACAAGACCCAGCTGGTGGGCGCTAAGGCTGCCACCTGCACCGAGGACGGCTGCACTGGCGACCAGGTCTGCACCGTCTGCGGCGAGACCGTGAAGAAGGGCGAGACCGTCCCCGCCACCGGCCACCATTATAAGGATGGCAAGTGCACCGACTGCGGCGAGACCGACCCCAACTACAAGCCCGCCGTCAAGACCGGCGACGACAGCAACACCACCCTGTGGGTCATGCTGCTGACCGTCTCCGCTCTGCTGGCTGCTGCTGTGGTGGTCCTGCCCCGCAAGAAGCACACCCGCTGAATATGACGCCTGTCTCTGATCCGGAGACAGAGTGACCCGCGAGACCCGGAGACCGGAAACGGCCTCCGGGTCTCCGGCGTTTTGTACAAAAATTGTTCACAATCCCCGTTCAACCAGGCATGCATAAAAAACCACATGATTCAAATCTCGACATACGTTAATGAACACTCTGTCGAAATAAGCGAGATAAAACGACGCCAAACCGCCATACACGGAGAATGGTCCAGAATTTAGCCGAGTAATTCGCTGAACTTTATCGCATGAAAGTGTTGAAATAACCAAACCAAATGGTTCATGATTCCTGTTTTGTGTAAAAACTTACAATGTGTCGTTATAGCGCGAACAAAGTGCTGTTTTTTGTTTTTGTCGAAATTTCTATAAATTTTGTGGCAAATTACACGACTTTTTCATTGCACTGGACAAGGAAACATGGTATAGTAACCATAGCTGTATCGGACAGGCCGGCTGATAGGGCATCACGGCGGCCCGCACCGATCCGGTATCCAACTTTACCAGTACAAACTGGAGAAAGAGAGAGTACGCATATGAAACACGCGCATACCCTCAAACGGGCGATGGCCGTGATGCTTGCCCTCGTACTGACGCTGAGTCTCGTGACCCCCACCTGGGCCATGAGCAGCAGCTCCGTTGCGACCAAGGGCGAGAACAACGGTATCACCTGGGAAAAGGTGGACAACATCAAGTTGCCCATCAAGGAAAACGCGGCTGTTGAGGAAGAAGCCCAGCAGCAGTATGCCGACACGGACGTGGTCCGCGTCTCCATCGTGCTGAGCGACCCCTCCACCTTGGACAAGGGCTTTTCCGCGTCCGACATCGCCTCTGGCAGCAAAAAGGCGATGAAGTATCGCGACAAGCTGGAATCCAAGCAGGATAAGATGGCCAAGACCATCTCCAAGAAGGCCCTGGACGGCCAGTCTCTGGATGTGGTTTGGAATCTGACCCTGGCCACCAACATCATCTCCGCCAACGTTCAGTATGGCCAGATCGAGAAGATCGAGAAGATCAAGGGTGTTGATTCCGTCCTGATCGAGACGCAGTATGAGCCTTGCGTGGTCAAGGAGTCGGAGACCACCGACCCCAACATGGCTACCTCCTCTTCCATGATCGGCTCCAGCGTTGCCTGGGCTGACGGTTACACCGGCGCAGGCTCCAAGGTGGCCATCATCGATACCGGCGCTGACACCGATCACCCCTCCCTCAACGGCGCTGCCTACAGCTACGCTGTCAAGGGCCTGGGCATCACCCCCGTCACCGCTGCGGATTACGCTGACAAGCTGGAGAAGCTCAACGCCCTCAAGAAGAACGGCGACCTGAAGGCCTCCGACCTGTATGTCAGCGCCAAGATCCCCTTCGGCTTCAACTACATTGACGCCGATCTGGATGTCACCCACGACAACGACAAGCAGGGTGACCACGGTTCCCACGTCACCGGTATTGCCGCCGGCAACCGCTACATTGAGCAGGCCGACGGGTCCTTCGCTCCCGCTCTGGATACCGCTCTGACCCAGGGTGTTGCCCCTGATGCCCAGGTGTACACCATGAAGGTCTTCGGTAAGGGCGGCGGCGCTTACGATTCCGACTACATGGCAGCCATCGAGGACGCCATGATCCTGGGCTGCGATTCCGCCAACCTGTCTCTGGGCAGCGGCAACCCCGGCTATTCCCGTCAGTCCGACGCCAAGTACCAGGCCATCCTGGAGGCTGTTGTCAACAGCGGTATGGTCGTTGCCATGTCCGCCGGTAACTCCGGCCACTGGTTCGAGAACACCCCCTATGCCTATCCCTACGCCGAGAGCGTCAGCTGGGCCACCAACGGCAGCCCCGGCTCCTACACCAACTCTCTGGGCATCGCCTCCGTGGATAACGTGGGCTCCACCGGCAACTATATTGAGTTCGCCGGCACCAAGATGTTCTACAACGACACCTCCGAGGCTCCCATCCAGCCCATGACCGCTCTGGCCGGTGAGCAGCGCTTCGTGTATGTGGACGCCGTCGGCAATCCCGAGGACTTCGCCGCTGCGGGCGATGAGCTCAAGGGCGCCATTGCCATGTGCAACCGCGGTGAAATCAACTTCACCGCCAAGGGCAACAACGCCGTTGCCGCCGGTGCCATCGGCACCATCGTGGTCAACAACGCGGCGGGCACCATCAATATGTCCACCGACGGCTACACCGGCACCGCTCCTTACGTCTCCCTGCTGATGTCTGACGGCCAGATCATCAAGGCCAATGCCGAAAAGAAGGAAGCCAACGGCGTGACCTACTATGTGGGCAAGCTCACCGTGGGCGCCAAGCCCGGCGTGAACGTTCAGACCGCCGACTATTACACCATGAGCGACTTCTCCTCCTGGGGCATTCCCGGCTCCCTGGAGCTGAAGCCCGAGATCACCGCTCCTGGCGGCAATATCTACTCCCTGCAGAATGGCGGCGGCTACCAGAATATGTCCGGTACCTCCATGGCCTCTCCCCAGGTTGCCGGTATGGCCGCTGTGGTGGCCCAGTACATTCGCGCCAACAAGCTGACGGAGAAGACCGGCCTCACCGCCCGTGCTCTGGCTCAGTCCCTGCTGATGTCCACCGCTGTCCCCATGTATGAGGATTACGGCGAGGGCAAGTATGGCTACTATTCCGTTATGCAGCAGGGCGCCGGCCTTGCCAATGTGGGCGCTGCCGTTTCCGCCGGCACCTACATCAAGATGGATAAGAACGCCAACGCCGGCGCTGCCGACGGTAAGGTCAAGGTGGAGCTGGGCGACGATCCCGCCCGCACCGGCGAGTACAGCTTCGGCTTCACCATCTACAACCTGAAGGATGCTGCGACCTCCTTCAACCTCAGCGCCGACTTCTTCACCCAGAATGTCTTCGCCAATCAGTTCGAGGACGGCTCCGTGGTGAACTTCGAGGACACCTGGACCACCGACCTGACCTCCAATGTCACCTGGACCGTGGACGGCCAGATGGTGGAGATGACCGCTCCCGAGGGTCTTGCCAACTGCGACTTCAATGGCGACGGCAAGGTCACCAAGGCCGACGGCCAGGCGCTCCTGGACTATGTCACCGGCGTCCTGGATTCCATCTCCAATAAGGACAACGCCGACTTCGACAACGACGGCAACATCGACACCTACGATGCTTACCTGTTCTTCCAGCAGCTGAACAAGAGCACCGTGGAGATCCCCGCAAACGGCAGCATCCATGTGGAAGTCAATGCCAAGGTCCTGGGCCTGGACAAGTATGACAAGGCCAGCGACAACGCCGGCACCTATGTCGAGGGTTATGTGTACGCCGACGAGGTTGCCTCCGCCGAGGGTGTCAAGGGCGACAGCCACTCCATTCCCGTCCTGGGCTACTACGGCAGCTGGACCGATCCCTCCATGTTTGATATCGGCAGCTATCTGGAGTATCATGAGGCCAAGACCGAGTCCCGTGTGCCCTACATGTACGCCTACAACAAGAACGCCACCAAGTATCAGGCCCTGACCGTCCAGTACGCTGGCGATTCCGGCATGTACTACTTCGGCGGCAATCCTTACGTGGATGAGACCTATGATCCCAACCGCGCCGCCATCAACCCGGATACCACCGTCTTTGCCCGTGCTACCTTCTCCCTGATCCGCAACGCTGCGGATTCCCGGGCGACCATCACCGGCGAGAACGGCACTGTCTACTATGATAAGGCGTCCGGTTCTCCCACCGCTGGCGCTTACTACTACAGCAACGGCGGCAGCTGGCGCAATGCTCAGGGCTACATCGGTATCAACAATGCCCCCACCAAGGCTGCTGAGGGTGAGAAGATCACCGTCAAGGTCACTGAGGCTCCCGAGTACTATGTGACCTACGATGCCGAGGGCAATGCCACCACCAACTGGGATGCCCTGGGCGATGGTGCCAGCCGGACCTACACCGCTTTCATCGACCGGACCGAGCCTGTCCTGTCCAACGTGTACTTCAAGGAAGACGTTGAGACCGGCACCCGCAGCCTGGTCCTGACCGCTCAGGACAACCGCTATGTGGCGGCCGCCTTCCTGATCGACTATGACAAGATGTCCATTCTGGACCGCACCGCCGGCTCCCCCGAGGGTGCTGCCGAGGGCGCTGCCACGGATATCTCCCTGAATCTGAGCAAGGCCGAGGGCGTTGACCACCTGCTGGTTCAGGTCGCCGACTACGCCGACAACACCGCCACCTACAAGATCAACCTCAACAAGGAAGAGCTCAGCGGCCCCGTGTCCGTGACTCTGGATAAGCAGTCCATCAAGATGTACAAGGGCGGCACTGCTGCTCTGAACGCTGAGGTCAGCCCCTTCGGCGTGAAGCCCGATGGCGTGACCTGGAAGTCCTCCGATGAGACTGTCGCCACCGTCAACGAGCGCGGCATCGTCACCGGCGTCAACAAGGGTACTGCCACCATCACGGCGGCCTCCATCAAGGATCCCACCGCCACCGCCTCCTGCGTGGTCACCGTCCAGACCGTGGACACCACCCTGGTGGGCGCGCTGATGGATACCAACGGCGATGCCCAGTTCTACACCTGGGATATGGAGCACGACACCACCTGGAAGAAGCTGGTGAACTTCGAAACCACCAAGAGCGTGTCTGCCTCCACCTTCGACGCCCGCACCGGCAACGTCTATCTGCAGGATGGCAGCTTCAACATCAACAAGATGGACCTGGATACCGGTAAGACCCTGGCTACCTATCCCGGCTTCGAGGGCGAAATCCCCATGTGGGATATGGAGTACAGCCTGGTTTACTCCACCGAGGCCAAGCCCATGCTGGCCAGCGTGTACGCCACCTACTTCCTGTCTCCCAAGCCGGTGGATAACCTGGATCTGTCCGCCTTCGACCTCGGACTGTATCTGTGGCTCTTTGCCGACGCTTCCTACTTCACCGCCGTTACCTCTCTGGGTGCCAACAAGATCGACACCGATGACGACGGCGTGAAGGATACCGACACCGAGCTGTTCCTGGCGCTGGATGACGCCGGCAACATCTGGACCATGAATGTTTATCCCACGAAGGATGAGAAGACCGGCAAGGACACCTGGGGCGCCTCCTTCGGCATCATCGAGTCCAACCTGGCTAACGTTGGCTACGCTGCCAACCCCACCGATGACGGCGACCTGTATGACTCCCTGTACGCCACCGTCGAGGGCCAGGAGCTGGTTCTGTACCTGGCCAACTTCACCGGCGACGCCAGCCATGTCTACCGCATCCTCCTGAATGAGGACACTGGTAAGTGGGAAGCTGCCGACATCGGCAACTTCGGCGACGGCGTGTGGCCTGCCACCCTGGTGGGCACCATGTACCACGCCAATGAGGACGCCGCCAAGGCCGTGAACGCTGCCATGAGCAAGACCACCGTCCACACCGCTCAGGCTGTGGAGATGACCCCCGCTCAGATCCAGCGCTACAACGGCGCCGAGACCCAGGCTGCCAAGGGCTCCCTGAACACCGCTGCCCCTGTGGCTGCCGTGGTGAACCTGCCCATGGGCGACGCTGCTGAGAACGCCACCGCCTCCAACGTCACCGTGTCCGCCGATGAGAAGACCGTCACCGTCAACGTCCTGGCCAAGGATGCTGCCACCAACGGCCTGTTCACCGTGGATTACGATGCCGCCAACCTGACCCTGACCAACGTGGCCTTCAACACCCAGTACAGCTCCTACAAGGATGCTTCCGGCAAGGTCACCCTGGGCTATGTGGACCTCAACGGCGTGGCCGCCGGTTCCACCGTGGCCACCCTGACCTTCACCGTCAAGGATCCCACCGCTCTGGACAAGATCAACGTCACCGTTACCGAGACCGAGCGCAACGATCAGACCGTGAACAACGCCGAGACTCTGACTGCTGACCTGCACACCGAGACCGAGACCGTGAACGCCAAGGCCGCCACCTGCACCGAGGATGGCTACACCGGCGACGTGGTCTGCAAGGCCTGCGGCAAGGTCATCACCAAGGGCGAGGTCATCCCCGCTCTGGGTCACAAGATCGAGCTGGTGGGTGCCAAGGCTGCCACCTGCACCGAGGATGGCTACACCGGCGACGAAGTCTGCACCGTCTGCGGCGAGATTGTGAAGAAGGGCGAGGTCATCCCCGCTCTGGGTCACAAGATCAAGCTGGTGGGTGCTAAGGAGCCCACCTGCACCGAGGACGGCTACACCGGCGACGAAGTCTGCACCATCTGCGGCGAGATTGTGAAGAAGGGCGAGGTCATCAAGGCCACCGGCCATCAGTACAAGGATGGCAAGTGCACCGTCTGCGGCGCCGCTGATCCCAACTACAAGCCCTCTGTCAAGACTGGCGACGAGAGCAACACCGCCCTGTGGGTCCTGGTGATGGCTTCCGCTGCTCTGCTGGCTGCCGCTGTTGTGGTTCTGCCCCGCAAGAAGCACTCCCGCTAAACGGAAAAACAGCCTGGGATGATCCCCATCCCACGAGCTGAGATGCCCCACCCCCTATAGAGCCAGCCCCCGGCGGATTCCGCCGGGGGCTGGCTATTATTCACAAAAAGGCTGTGCCTTTTTGTGAATAGAGATTTCGCTCCGAACCGCGCGTCCCGCCGTCCCGGCGGGACACACTCTCTCCGCGCAAAGTGTTTTTTGCGACGTACACGCCGCCGCAAAAAACGGATTGCATTTGATTTGCCGCCTGCGGGCGGCAAACGCTGCGAAGCGCTTGCCGGGCTGGACACTACATCAAAAATAGCCCGTGGGCGGCAGCTTTGGCTGCCGTCCGCGGGCCTTCTCATGTCCCCGTCCGCATGTTCAGCGGGTCATCCCGCAGAGGAAGCCCGGTGTCCCGCTTCTGGGGCGGGATAGGCCGGGACATGCAGAAATACCGGCTCTCGTCGGCCACATGGTCCTCCTGCCGGGTGTCCACGTCCTCCGCGTCCGTCTGGTCGAACAGAAGCTCCGGTATTGTCCGGATAAACGCCCGGCACCCGGAGAACACATACAGCATGGGATACCCCTGCTCATCGAAGCTCATGCGGTAGTGCAGCTGCATCCACCCGGGGATCCGGCGGTTGTCCCCCCGGGTGAAATAGACCCGGTGGCGCAGAGCCGTCTCATAAATGCTTTCCCCCCGGCTGGTGTCCCAGATGGCCGGGTCCGCCACCCCCTGGATTTCCCGGCCCTTCAGCCAGGGGTGGGTGTCCTCTATCCGGCGGATCTCCGCAAACTGCTTCTCAGGCGTCCACCGGACGCCCACATCCGGCTCCCCGGTGCAGCCGTACAGCTCTAAAATCCGATAGATCACCCCGTCATAGTCCACCGCCCACCAGCCGCAGGAGAAGGGCTTGGCATAGCCGAAGTCATAGCTGCGGTAGACGGGCCACTCCCGGGGGATGTCGAAGGGGGCGATGACATGGGTGAACCGCCGGTCCTGATAGTGGGCGGGGTCGTTGGTAAATTCCTGGAACACCTGCCCCTGGAACACGTCCCACTTGCCCTCCAGCCAGGCGTCCCGCAGCCGCCGGGGCAGGGCCTCCAGCTGGCGCAGATAGTCCGGCTGCTTTTTCAGCAGGGCCCGGTTGTCGGTGACCTTGGCGGGGATGAACACATAGTCATCGGGGTTTTCCCCCGCCTGGAACCGCCGGTCGATGAACAGGCGCTTGATATAGCTGTGCCCCGGCCCGCCGGGGTTGCAGGTGTAGTACAGCCGCTTGGGAAATTCGTTGACGCCCCGCAGGCAGGCGGCAAACTGCCGCAGCCACTCCTCCTTCAGCTGGGTGGCCTCGTCCAGGAAGATCACGTCGTATTCCGCCCCCTGATAGCGGTCCATATCGCCGTCGGCGGCGCAGTAGCCGAAGTCCAGGACGCTGCCATTGGGGAAAACGAACTGCCGGGCGGTGGCCCGGTATTCCGCGAGACCGGCCAGCTCCTGCCGCAGAAAGCGGATGTGGTTGGCTTCCAGCTCCTGATAGGTCCGGCGCACCAGCAGCAGACGGATCCCCGGATAGCGCAGGGCCAGCAGTTTGGCCTTGGCGCGCACGGCCCAGCTTTTGCCGCCGCCCCTGGCCCCGCCGAAGGCCACATACTTCTTCCGGCACCGCAGAAACTCCTGCTGCCGGGGGTTGGGCCGGTCCATGGTGAGAATTTTTTCCGTCACAGGCTCCAGTCCTCCGTTTCCTCCGCCAGCTCCACCCGGACCACGCCGCCGGGCTGCTGCCCCTCCAGGGTCTGCTGAAGGTTCATCAGCTCCCGCAGAACGGCGGTAAGCTCCTTGATCTCCCGGGTGTCCAGGTCCTCCGCCAGCCGCCGCTCCGCCTGGCGGCGCAGCCGGGCCGCCAGATTCCGCAGCCGGGCATTGGCCCGCTGGTCGTTGGTGCCGTGCCAGCCCTCCAGCACCGCCCGGCGGCCGATGGCCGAGGAGGAGACGCCGTATTTTTCCGCCAGGCGGCGATAGCTCCAGCCCTGGGCGTTGAGCCTCTGCAGCTCCTCCCAGGGGATGTCCTCCCGTCTCACCATGGGGCCGCCTCCTCTCCGCACAGACAGTCGGCGAAGTAGCTCTCGGCGTAGTCCGCCAGGCAGTCCCGGCAGACGGTGCGGCCGTTGATGCGGTAGTAGGACTGGCCCTGATAAATCTCGCCGCCGCACAGGTCGCAGACGGCCGCGGTACAGCAGCCGTCCTCCTCATAAATTCTGGGAAATCGCATGTTGATCTCCTCCTTTCACCTGTACCGGGACAAAAGGGGAGTGGTGCCCATCCGGTTGCCGGAATCGGGGCAACGGTGGCGGAAATGGGGCGATCCCCGGGCCCTACAGGCGGCGTTTCGGCGGCCCCGCCCAATGGCCCGGTGCTTTTGGGCCGGGTAGAACCCGGCTCCTACGGACGGTTGCCGGGAAAACATCCCGTTCTTGCGGCCTGCCCATCACCAATCCACGTATTTGGTCATGCGGTCGGGGTTGGTGACCTGGGTCTGGGCCGGGGGCCTGCTCCAGCGCTCCCAGGACTCCGCACTGCGGCAGGCGGCCTTCCAGTCCCGCATGGGGGCCTTTCCCACCATCCAGCCCCGGGCCTGGTAAAAGTCGATGAAGGCCTGGGGCTCCACCGGCGAGCGTCTCTGCAAAACATAAGCCCGCACTTCATCCAGGGTGGGTGGGACAAAGCGCCCTCCGGCGCTGCCGTCTCCACCTCCCGTCCGGTCCGATTCCGTCTCGTCCGGTTCTGTTCCGTCCTGTCCGGTTCCGTCCGGTTCCGTTTCGTTCCGTTCAGTGGTTTCGGCTTCCGAAACCGGGGTTTCGGCGGGGCTTTTCCGGGGACGCCCGCCCTTTTTCCCGACGGCGGCGTCGTTCTGGTTCCGGATGAACTGGGCGCGGAGCACCTGATAGACCACCCCGGCGCCGCCGGTGAGATCGGTTTCCGTGCCGCTGCGCATAAAGCGCATGGCGGCCAGCACTGCCTGGCCCACCTCCTGGTCCGTCAGCAGCTCCAGCATTTCCAGCTGGTCATCGAACAGGGGAATGTGTTTTTTCTTGGCCATAATGAACCACCTCCTGCATTCCCCCGGAAAAACCGCCGTCCGTTGCCCGCCTGCGGACAACCGCCCATGAAAAAATGCCGTATTACGCGCCCTACCCCGCTGCGTCTGCCGGGAACCACGGGGCGGGGGAGTGCATAGGATGATGGCGGAGAGGGAGTTTTCCGCTCTCCGCTTCGTATCATACCGGAACCTGTTAAAAAGTTTTTAACAGCGCCGAAGTATGATACCAAAACCTGTTAAAAAGCTTGAAAAGCTTTTTATAGCACCGAAGGTGCGTCAGGTTTTGTATGAGACGTCACAGTGTGCGCCCAGCGCACGGGACTCCTGATTCCGTTTTTGAATCAGGAATCAGTATCAGAGGAGGAACACACGGAAATGATGATACATCTCCTGCACGCCGCCTTTGTGTACCAGGCACCGGACGGGGAGGTGGAGGCCCTGCGGGACGTGTCCCTGGACGTGGAGGAGGGGGAGTTCTGCAGCATCGTGGGCCCCTCCGGCTGCGGCAAATCCACGCTGCTGTCCGTCCTGGCGGGGCTGGAGACCCTGACCGGCGGGGAGGTCACCGTGGACGGCGAGACCCTGCGGGGCCCCTCGCCCAAGGTGGGCTTCATGCCCCAGCAGGACCAGCTGTTCCCCTGGCGGAGCATCTGGGACAATGTGACCCTGGCTCTGGCCGTCCGGGGGGAGAATACGCCGGAAAACCAGGCCCGGGTCCGGAGCCTGCTGGAGCGCTACGGCCTGTGGGCCTTCCGGGATAAGCGGCCGGGGCAGCTGTCCGGCGGTATGCGCCAGCGCTGCGCCCTGATCCGCACCCTGGCGGCGGATCCCCGGATCCTGCTGCTGGATGAGCCGTTCTCCGCCCTGGACTATCAGACCCGGCTGTCGGTTTCGGCGGATATTTACCGCATCATCCGGCAGGAGGGGAAAACCGCCCTGCTGGTGACCCACGACATCAGCGAGGCCATCAGCATGTCGGACCGGGTGGCGGTGCTGACCCGGCGGCCCGCCGGGATAAAGGCCGTTCACGACATGGGACCGCTGCGGGGCCTGCCGCCTATGGAGCGGCGGGACACCCCGGAATTTCACACGTTTTTCAATGCCATCTGGAAGGAGCTGGAGCTGCATGACGGATAAACCATCCCCCCGGCGGCAGGAGTGGCTGCGGCAGCGGCAGAGAAGCCGCCGCCGGGTGCGGCTGTGGCAGGCGGGACTGCTGGCGGCCCTGCTGGGCCTGTGGCAGCTGACCACGGCGGTGGGGCTCAGCGACGGCTTTCTCATCAGCAGTCCCAGCCGCATGTGGGGGACGCTGGTGGGTCTGTGCCGGGGCGGAGAGCTGCTGCGGCACGTGGGGGTGTCGTGCCTGGAGACCGTGGTGGGCTTCCTGGCCGGGACCCTGCTGGGCACCGCCATCGCCATCTGTATGTGGTGGCGGGAGGGGGTGGCCCGGGTGCTCAGCCCCTATCTGGTGGTGCTGAACGCCCTGCCGAAAACGGCCCTGGGGCCGATCTTTATCGTCTGGATGGGGGCGGGGATGGGGTCCATCATCGTGATGACCCTGGCCATCTCCCTGATCGTCACCATCCTCAGCATGTATCAGGGCTTCCTGGGGACCGACAGCGAAAAGCTGCGGCTGATGCGGTCCCTGGGGGCCACAAGAGGTCAGATCCTGTGGATGCTGGTGTTTCCCGCCAGCTTCCCCACCCTGTTCAACACCCTGAAGGTCAACGTGGGCCTGTCGTGGGTGGGGGTGATCATGGGGGAATTTCTCGTGTCCCGGGCGGGCCTGGGCTATCTCATCGTCTACGGGTCCCAGGTGTTCAACATGGACCTGGTCATGGCCAGCGTGGTGATCCTGGCGGCCGCGGCGGTGGTGATGTACCGGCTGGTGCTGGGGGCCGAGAAGCTGCTGCAGCATTATTGGGGGGTCAAAGCATGAAAAAAATCTGTATTGTACTGTGTCTTTGTCTGGCGGCGCTGCTGGTTCTGCCGGGCTGCGCCGGGGAAAAACAGCTGACCCGGGTGCGCCTGAGCGAGGTCACCCACTCGGTGTTCTACGCGCCGCAGTATGTGGCCATGAGCCAGGGCTTCTTCCGCCAGGAGGGGCTGGAGGTGGAGCTGACCAACGGCGGCGGCGCCGACAAGGTCATGACCGCCGTGGTGTCCGGTCAGGCGGACATGGGCCTGGCAGGCCCGGAGGCCGCCATCTATGTGATGAACCAGGGCAAGGAGGACCATCCCGTGATCTTTGCCCAGCTGACCAAGCGGGACGGCTCCTTCCTGGTGGGCCGGGAGCCGGGGCCCTTCTCCTGGGAGGACGTCCGGGGCCGGACCATCATCGGGGGCCGGGCCGGCGGCGTGCCGGAGATGACCCTGGAATATGTGCTGCGGCAGCGGGGCATCGAGCCCCAGCGGGACGCGGTGGTGGACACCTCGGTGCAGTTCAACATGATGGCCGGGGCCTTCACCGGCGGCAACGGGGACTATGTGACCCTGTTTGAGCCCACCGCCACCGAGGTGGAGCAGGCGGGGAAGGGGTATATCCTGTGCTCCATCGGCCAGGAAAGCGGCGAGATTCCGTATACCGCGTATTTTGCCAACCGCAGCTATGTGGAGGCGAATCCGGAGACGGTCCAGGGCTTCGTCAACGCCATGGCCCTGGCCCAGCAGTGGGTGGCGGAGCACACGGACCGCCAGGTGGCGGAGGCCATCTGTGACCAGTTCCCGGACACGGACCTGGACGTTCTGGAGCGGGTGTGCGCCCGGCACCGGGAGATCGACGCCTGGAACCGCACCCCGGTGATGGAGCAGCAGGCCCTGGAGCGGCTGGAGACGGTCATGACCCAGGCCGGGGAGCTGACCCCGGACCAGTGGGTGGACTTCGACCGGCTGGTGGATAATCGCTTCGCACAGAAGGCCGCCGGACAATAAAGCCAATTTAATTCGCAGGGGAGACAGCCAAACCGGCTGTCTCCCTCTGGTTTTTTTACATTTTTACAAAATTGTAACCGGATTGTAATTTTTTGTCATTCTCCTCTTGACTTAAACCCAGGTTCATGTGTTAAGATACCCGCATAAATATTCAACAGGAAAGAGGGTATCCCCGTGACCCGGAAGGCCGGACTGAACTCCAACACATTGAAGCTGCTGGCTGTGGTGGCCATGATCTGCCAGCACGTGACAATCTTCTTCATTCCCACCACCAATCCCTGGTACGATCCTCTGTTCTGCTTCGGCATGATCACCGCGCCCATTATGTGCTTCTTCATCGCCGAGGGGTATTATCACACCCACAGCCGCAGAAAGTACCTGGAGCTGCTGCTGCTGTATAACGGCCAGCGGGGCCGCAAGAGCAAGTGGTACCAGTGGGGGTATTACCTGATCTATCCCATCCACTTTATGGTGCTGTACGTCATCGAACTGCTGATACGATAAAAAACCGGCTGTGCCCTCTCGGGCACAGCCATCGTTTTTCGTTTATTTATGCAGCAGGGGGGACAGAGGCTTGTAGATCAGGAAGCACAGGCCCACGTCCAGCAGGCCTTTGCAGAAGGTGAAGGGCACGTTGAACACCAGCAGGCAGTTGAGCAGAGCGTTGGAGGAGGGGACCTCCGCAATGGTACCCAGAATGGCCTGGTAGGCCCCGATGATGGCCTCCAGGGGCATCCCGTACACCTTGACATATGCCGGATACACGAAGAAGTAGTTGGAGGGGACGCTGACCACAGCCATCAGAACCGCACCCAGCATCGCCCCGATCAGGGCGCCCTTACGGCTCTTGTGCTTGCGGTACACCAGACCGGCGCACAGCACGAACACGGCCCCCAGAATGAAGTTGCTGAGTTCGCCCACTCCGGCGCTGGAGCCGAAGGGCAGGTGCAGCAGGTTCTTCACCAGCTGGATCACCACGCCGTATACCGGGCCCAGGGAGAAGGTCCCCAGCAGGGCGGGCAGGTCGGAGATGTCCAGCTTCACAAAGCTGGGGATCAGGGGAATGGAAAACTCCACGAATTGCAGCACCGCGGCCACGGCGCTGAGCATGGCGGCTACCGCCAGGCGATGGGTTCGTTTGCTTGCTTGCGTCATAAGAAAAAACGCTCCTTTTGATAAAAGTAAAACACCCGGAAAGACTTGCCTTCCAAGGTGCACGCATCAAAAAAGAGCATTGTGACAATGCCGTACACGCCTTCTCTCATCCAGACTATACTGTCGGTACCGGAATTGCGCCGGTTCCTGCGGCCGCGGCCGCTCGCAGACTATCACTGCCGGTGGGGAATTTCGCCCCGCCCCGAAGACAGCTATTCGGTTGTTCTCTGTGGATAGTATATACCCGCCGCCGCCAAAATGCAACAGGAAATTGCAAAACTCATATAAACAGAAATTATTATTCGAGTTTCGATAAATAATACTTGACATGCGAGATAAACTATGGTATCCTGACCCCAGCAAGCGAAAGGAGAGACGCATATGAAAACCAAAAACATGTCGGCCCTGCTGCGGGCCGTCCTGCTGGCAGCGGGGGCGCTGCTGGCGGTGTTCTTCTTCCTGTTTCTTCCGTTTTACGGGACGGACACGGTTCGGGCCGCGCCGGAGTTTGCCTGGGCCTATTGGCCGTGTCTTGTCTGGGCGTGGGCGTTTGCCGTGCCGATCTTCTGGGCCATGGTCCCGGCGTGGCGGGTCTGCGGCAGCATTGCTGTAAAGGGTATGGCCTTCACTGGGAAAAATGCCCGTGACCTGCGTACCGTCAGCCGCCTGGCCTTTGCCGACGCGGTGATATTCCCGGCGGGAATGCTCATTGTGGCCTATCTGGGTGCGGGCAGTGCACCTCTGACCCTCCTGATCACGCCGCTGGTGACGTTTTTCTGCCTGGCGGCGGGGATCGTGCTGTATGTCCTGTCCCGGCTGGTGGCGGATGCCGCCGCCCTGCGGGAGGACAACGACCTGACCATTTAAGGAGGTGGGGACATGATCGTATTCAACATCGACGTGATGCTGGCCCGGCGGAAAATGAGCCTGACGGAGCTGTCCCACCGGGTGGGGATCACCATGGCCAACCTGTCCATCCTGAAAACCGGCAAGGCCCGGGCGGTGCGGGTGGATACCCTGAACAAGCTCTGCCGGGCCCTGGACTGCCAGCCCGGGGACCTGCTGGAGTACCGGCCCGGCCCGGAGGACGATAACGATTTGGAATAATCCGGGCAAGTATTACGATTTGTTGTCAGATAGGAGAGCAATATGGACCTTTGCAATCGCAATGACATTCAGGCGCTTTTGCAGCGCCACGGCTTTCACTTTTCCAAAGCCATGGGTCAGAACTTCCTCATCCAGGGCTGGGTGCCCCGGGACATTGCCGCCGCCTGCGGCGCGGACGAGCACACCGGGGTGCTGGAGATCGGCCCCGGCATCGGCCCCCTGACCCGGGAGCTGGCCCAGCGGGCCGGGAAGGTGGTGTCCGTGGAGCTGGACCGGCGGCTGTGGCCGGTGCTGGAGGAGACCATGGCCGGGTGCGAAAATTTCACCCTGGTGCAGGGGGACGTGATGCAGCAGGACCTGGCGGCCCTGGTGGGGGAGCACTTCGGGGGCCTGCGGCCTATCCTGTGCGCCAACCTGCCCTATAACATCACCACGCCGCTGCTGACCCGGGTGGTGGAGAGCCGGTGCTTCGACTCCGTGACGGTGCTGATCCAGAAGGAGGTGGCCCAGCGGATCTGCGCCGCCCCGGGGACGGCGGACTATGGGGCCTTCTCCCTGCTGATGCAGTATTACACCGCGCCGGAGCTGGTGTTCGAGGTGCCCAACACCTGCTTCCTGCCGGCCCCCAAGGTGACCTCCGCCGTGATCCACTGCCCGGCGCGGCGGGAGCCGCCGGTGCAGGTGTGCAGCGAGGCCATGCTGTGGCGGACGGTGCGGGCGGGCTTCGCCCTGCGGCGCAAGACCCTGGTGAACAGTCTGCAAACCGGGTTCCCCCTGCCCAAGGACCAGCTGGCGGCTATCGTCACCGGCTGCGGCCTGCCGGAAAACGTCCGGGGTGAGCGGCTGAGCCTGGCGGACTATGCGGCCCTGGCCAACGCCCTGGCGGCGGTGATGTGACAAGCGCATAAAAACGGCGGCGGGGCCTGTGTGCCCCGCCGCCGTTTATCGGCAATTCCCCGTTGTCCTACCGTAGGGCGGGCGACTCTGGCCGCTTTTTTTTGCGGTCCGCTGCCCTCAGCGGGCCGGACGAAACGCCTGCCGATAGAACACTCGTAGGGCGCGGGGCCCATGTGCCCCGCCGTCGCGCCAGCCGGCACGACGGTGAGCGCCGAATGGCAAAAAGAAAAGGCACCATCTTCTCAGATGGTGCCTTGAGACTGTCGAAAAACCCGGAAATCTTCCGCCATCGGAAAGGAAGATAGTTACGAAAGAAACCCATCAGGGGTGTCTTTCGTTTGCAATCACAGGTTTTTCAGAACTTTTTAAGTTCTGAAAAACCGCACGCAGCTTGTCAAAAAGACTTTTTTGACAAGCTGAAAGCACCATCTTCTCAGATGGTGCTTTTTGGAGCGGGCGACGAGGCTCGAACTCGCTTCCCGGCATCCCGCGAATGGCGAGGCCATTCGCAGGAACCCTGCCTCACCTCGTGATTGGAACGCGCTTCGCGCAGGTCGAGGCAGCGAGTTCATGAAAGAATGGCAAAAAGAAAAAGCACCATCTTCTCAGATGGTGCTTTTTGGAGCGGGCGACGAGGCTCGAACTCGCTTCCCGGCATCCCGCGAATGGCGAGGCCATTCGCAGGAACCCTGCCTCACCTCGTGATTGGAACGCGCTTCGCGCAGGTCGAGGCAGCGAGTTCATGAAAGAATGGCAAAAAGAAAAAGCACCATCTTCTCAGATGGTGCCTTTTGGAGCGGGCGACGAGGCTCGAACTCGCTACCTCGACCTTGGCAAGGTCGCGCTCTACCAGATGAGCTACGCCCGCAAACGCAAGATTGATTATACCCGCGAATCCCGGATTTGTCAACCCCTGCGTTCCACTTTTTTCAACTTTTTTTCAAAAGAATTTCGATGATGCCCACGTCGCCGCCTTCGGGATAGAAATTTACGGTCCAGGGCTCCTTCTGCTCCGGGGCCTCCATGGCCTGGACCTGGTCCACGATGGAGCGGACCTCCTCCTCCTGGTGGTCAAAGTAGCCCACCTGCACCACCAGCTCACCGCTTCCTCTGCGGGCGGCGGCGGTCAGCAGCTCCCCCAGGGCGGAGACGCTGGTGGTATACACCATGGAGGCGATCTGCTCCTGGGTGCGGCGATAGCCGATGGTCAGATGAATGGCGGTGTAGTTCCGGGCGCTGTCGTCGATGGTGTAGGTGAGGTACTTCACGGCGTAGGCCCCCAGGGGCGTCTCCTGCTGCACCTCCTTGCAGGCCCGCTCCGCCGCGGCGGAGGCGTCCAGAGGCTCCGTCCCGGCATAGAGCCAGATGGTGCCCTCCCGGGCGCCGCCGGTCAGCAGCAGCATCAGGTCGTTCACCAGGTCCTGATAGCTCTCCGCCCGGAGGACGGACCGGTCCTCGCTTTCGTAATAGGTGGAGCTGTGGGGCTGGACCACGCTGTAATCCCGCTCCAGAAACGAGGCACACCCGGTGCATACCAGCATCAGCGCCGCCAGAAGGGCGGCCAGCAAGGTTTTTTTCATGGCCGCGCCTCCGTTACAGGCCCGTGGGGTCATATTGGCCGAAGCCCTCGCCCAGCACCTCATGGGCGTCGCACACGATGACGAAGGCGTCCGGGTCGATGCTCTGCACCAGCTTCTTGATGGGGATGAAGTGCCGCCGGCCGAAGGCGCACAGGATGATCCGCTTTTCCTGGCCGCTCCAGGCCCCCTTACCGGCCAGCAGGGTGACACCCCGGTCCAGCTGCAGCAGCTTCTGGGTGATGGCCTCATACTGCTCGCTGATGATATAGGCCACCTTGGAGGCGTTGGGACCGTATACCACCCGGTCGATCAGCAGGGACAGGATATACAGGGCCACCACGCCGTACATGGCCCGGGTCATATCCCGGAAGCACAGGGCGTACCCGATGGTCACGGCCACGTCCAGGCCCAGACAGAGGCTGCCGATGGACAGCCCCTGGAACTTCAGCTTCAGCAGCCGGGCGGCCATCTCCGTGCCGCCGGTGGTGGCGCTTTCGTGCAGCAGCAGGCCGCAGCCGATGCCCGACACGATGCCGCCGTAGATACAGGCCAGAATGGGGTCCATGGGCGAGAAGGTGTGGATCGAGGCCAGCACGTCGATCATCAGGGAGCTGACGGCGGTGGCGTACAGGGACGAGATCAGCAGATCCCGGCCGATCTTCTGCCAGCCCAGGATGAACAGGGGGATGTTCAGCACCAGGGCGGTGGTACCCACCGGCAGCATGGGCAGGAAGTGATTGATGATCTGGGCAACGCCGGTGAAGCCGCCCACGGTGAAGTGATTGGGCACGAAGAACCAGTTGAAGCCCAGGGCATACAGGGCACAGGCCACGGTGATCAGTCCGTAGCGCTTCAGAGTTTTGGCAGCGGGCATAATAGGCACCTCTCTTTTTCGTATGTGTGGGGGAAAACGGGTCTTTATAACAAGGTCAGCTGTTCCTCGCCCCGGTCCTCGGGCTTGAGGATGGCTCCGGCGGCGGGGATGGTGCGGGTGCGGTAGCGGGGCAGGTTCATGATGCCGCTGTCCTCCGCCGGGACCACCCGGTCCAGATGATACTTGGGCTTCAGGGTCATCACCGCCACCCCCTGGACATTTCGGGTGGTCTTGGGGGTCAGCAGGGAGGTGTGCACCAGCAGGGCCCGGGGCTCCGTGGATACCAGGGCCAGCTCCCGGTCCTCCGGCAGAGACAGGATGCACACCAGGGGGCTCTTGTCGGAATAAGCGCCGGTGAGCTTCCGGCGGTTGGACACCGTGGCATAGGCGGACAGCTCCACCCGGGCGGCCTTGCCGTTTTCATAGAAGAACAGCAGACAGCCGCTGTAGTCCCCGGGCAGCACCATGAAGATGACCCGCTCGCCCTCGTCCATGGCCAGACGGCCCGGCAGATAGTCGCCCAGGGCGCTGGCCTTGCCGTCGCCGAACTCCGACACCCGGGTCTTGTACACCTGGCACCTGTCGGTGAAGAACATGACCTCGGCGTTGTTGGAGGTTTCCATATGCTGGAGGAGGCTGTCGCCCTCCTTGAACTTCTGCTCCCCGCTCATGCGCAGGGACTTGGGGGTGATCTTCTTGAAGTACCCCTCCCGGGACAGGAACACCGTCACGGGGTAATCCTCCGGCTGGTCGTTCTCCACGTATTCCTCCACCTCGTGACCGTAAAGGATCTCCGTCCGCCGGGGCACAGCGTACTTTTTGCGCACCTGCTCCAGCTCGCCCACGATGATCTTCCGGATCCGGGCAGGCTTTTGCAGGGTGTCCTCCAGGTCGGCGATCTCCTTTTGCAGGTCCTCGGTCTCCTGGACCCGCTTGAGGATATACTCCTTGTTGATATTCCGCAGCTTGATCTCCGCCACATATTCCGCCTGGACCTGGTCGATGCCGAAGCCGATCATCAGGTTGGGGATGACCTCGGCCTCCTCCTCGGTCTCCCGGATGATGGCGATGGCCTTGTCGATGTCCAGCAGGATGCGCTTCAGGCCCAGCAGCAGGTGCAGCTTGTCCTTTTTGCGGCTGAGCACGAAATACACCCGCCGCCGCACGCACTCCGTGCGCCAGGCCGTCCACTCGTTCAGAATCTCTCCCACACCCATGACCCGGGGCATCCCGGCGATGAGAATGTTGAAATTGCAGCTGACCGTGTCCTGCAGGGGTGTCAGGCGGAACAGCTTGGTCATCAGCTTCTCCGGGTCCGCGCCGCGCTTGAGGTCGATGGCCAGCTTCAGGCCCGACAGGTCCGTCTCGTCCCGCATGTCGCTGATCTCGCTGATTTTCCCGGCCTTGATGAGCTCCGCCACCTTGTCCAGAATGGCCTCGATGGAGGTGGAGTAGGGGATTTCATAGATTTCGATGAGGTTTGCCTGCTTGTCATACCGCCACCGGGAGCGGACCTTCACGCCGCCCCGGCCGGTGCGGTACAGCTCCCGCAGCTCCGCCGGGTCGCAGATGATCTGGCCCCCGGTGGGGAAATCCGGGGCCAGCAGTGTGGAGGCCACGTCGTGGTCCGGGTTTTTCAGCAGGGCGATGGTGGTGTCGCACACCTCCCCCAGGTTGAAGCCGCAGATCTGAGACGCCATGCCCACGGCGATGCCCTGGTTGGCGGACACCAGCACGTTGGGGAAGGTGGTGGGCAGCAGGGACGGCTCCTTCATGGAGTTGTCGTAGTTGTCCACAAAGTCCACGGCGTCGCAGTCCAGGTCCCGGAACAGCTCCGCGCAGATGGGGGCCAGCTTTGCCTCGGTGTACCGGCTGGCGGCATAGGCCATGTCCCGGGAGTACACCTTGCCGAAGTTGCCCTTGCTGTCCACGAAGGGGTGCAGCAGGGATTCGTTGCCCTTGGCCAGGCGCACCATGGTCTCGTAAATGGCCTGGTCGCCGTGGGGGTTCAGGCGCATGGTCTGACCCACGATGTTGGCGGACTTGGTGCGTCCGCCGGTGAGCAGTCCCATTTTGTACATGGTATACAGCAGCTTGCGATGGGAGGGCTTGAAGCCGTCGATCTCCGGAATGGCCCGGGAGACGATGACGCTCATGGCGTAGGGCATATAGTTTTCGTCCAGAGTCCGGGTGATGGGCTGCTCCACCACCGTCCCCCGCAGTCCCAGCACATTGGGGTCTGCGGGCCGGTGAACGGCTTTGGGTTCTGTTTTCTTCTTTGCCATAGGAAACGGGTTCCTTTCGTTATGGGGTTATTGTCAGGGGCCGCCGCGCATCCGTAGGGGCGAGCCTCTGTCCGCCCCTACGCACCTTAGTTATCGTTCATTCCAAATTGGATACTCTTTAGTTTTTCCTTCCACAAGCTCTCCGTATGGATGACTTCGTCATCCGTCAGCGTTTTAGGAAGAATTTGCAGGATAGAAAACTGAAAATACTGATAGCGGTCGGGATGGTCGCATATAAGCTCTTTCATCAGCTTGTTATGCCCATGGAGGGAATCTGCGTAAACACGCCAGCGGCCCAGCAGACCGTCCTTTCCGTAGGCGGAGCCGACATACTGCTGCCCACTCTTGGTATCTACGATCAGATATACTGCATTCACCGCAGACAGGGCTGCCTGCCACAGCTCGTAAACATCCTTGTTTTCCACAACTTCCTTCAGCTCGGCATAAGTAAGCACGACCTTGTCATAGCCGATAAACGGCTTTTTGACCGGGGAGTCAATAGCCCAAACATCCTTCTCCGTGGTGCCCTTTTGGTGCCACGACAGTGCGGCCTTGCCCCACTTAATCACCAGGCGATGCTCGTATTCCTTGAGATTGTCAACGGGCTCCAGGTCAAAGTAATCGTACTTTCCTTCAAAGCGTCCCTCCAGCGGAAAATCTGCCGGTTTGAGGTCGGGCGTGGCCGGGACGGAGCCGTTGACCTTATAGCAGGCAAACAGACGGGCGGTGGTGCTTTTTCCACTGATGAACACGCACCAGTAGTCGTAATCTTTGCTGAAATTCGGCTTTTGGATGCGGGTGTATTCCCAGACCATCTGGGGACTGGCATAATAACACTTGGCAAAATCCTTATCTGACAGCGAGTGGCGAATAAGCTTCACCCTCGCTGGGTCCAATCCGGCCTTTTTCAGAATATCCGTGAAATGCAGCAGAGACATAACGAATCCTCCTCATTTTCAGATAAATACACTTCCCTACCCCCGCCAATTTGCCAAGGGATAGGTGCCGTTTTCCTTCTTATAAGCGGCCAACAGCTCGTGCTCCCTCTGCTCGCAATTTTCGCAGACTTCGTACTCTAACAGCAGGAGCGGATAGTCCTTCACCTGCCAAATGGCGCGCCCACCCTTGTGGTTGACAGCGGTGTCCCAGCCGTATTTTACGTATTGCAGCACTCGCTGCCGCAGGCCGCCGCGTCCGTTAGCCTTGCCGATGTACAAAACGGTTTTATCTGTGCATTGGCCGTATTTTTGTTCCAAAATTGCCGCCGGATAACCTTTTGCACGCAAATTGTCGGAGCCCTCAATAAAGGAAATGGGTAGCTTTTCCGGGGCCAGCACTCGGTAAATACCTGGCTGACACGGAAGCGAACTGCACTTTGTCCGATGGAGTTCTTCCAAAGTGGAGACCGTTGGGTTCTTTTTATACAGTTCCCTTAAATGGCAAAACAGTCGAAGTAAGGTCCCCTCCGCAATGCTGCGGTAAGTAAGCGTTCCCTGGCAAAAGTAGTCGCGCCGAAAATGCCATGTCAGACAGGCAAGGGTCGCTAAATATGGGAGTTCTTCCGTACTCAAATTATCCATCTGCTCGTCGCGCACGCCATACAGTGACAACACATACGGGTAATTGCTTAGAAAGTAACCTGCCTCATAGTTCCTTTTAATTAAATCGCTTATTGGGAAGGTTATTACCCGAAACTTTTCATCAAAGCTGTCTATGGAATATTGGCGGCACAGATCTTTTAGCATCGGGTCGCGGTCAACACTTTCCAAAAATGAAATATCTTTATCAAATCTGTCCATACGCCCCCTCAGCTCACGTCGATCATGTCCAGGTACAGGTGTCCGTTCTCGGCGATATAGTCCTTTCGTCCGGCCAGGTTGTCCCCCAGCAGCAGGTCGAATACCCGGGCGGTCTCCTCCGCCTCGTCGGGCAGCACACGCACCAGCCGCCGGGTCTCCGGGTTCATGGTGGTCAGCCACATCATCTCCGGGTCATTTTCGCCAAGTCCCTTGGATCGCTGGACGGTGAATTTCTTCCCCTCCAGCTGGCGGACGATGTCGGCCTTCTCCTTTTCGGAGTAGGCAAACCACGTCTTTTCCGCGCTCTTTTCCTTATAGGTGATCTCAAACAGCGGCGTCTCCGCAATGTAGACGTACCCCTCCCGGATCAGGGTGGGACACAGCCGGTACAGCATGGTCAGGATCAGCGTCCGGATCTGGAAGCCGTCCACATCGCCGTCGGTGCAGATGACCACCTTGCTCCAGCGGAGGCTGCCCAGGTCGAACTGGTTCAGCTCCTTGGCCGCCTTGCCCTGCACCTCCACGCCGCAGCCCAGCACCTTCATCAGGTCCGTAATCACATCGCTTTTGAAGATCCGGGGATAGTCCGCCTTCAGGCAGTTGAGGATCTTGCCCCGGACGGGCATCAGCCCCTGGAACTCCGCGTCCCGGGACTGCTTGCAGGCGCCCAGAGCGGAGTCGCCCTCCACGATGTAGATCTCCCGCCGGTCCACGTCCTTGGTGCGGCAGTCCACGAACTTCTGCACCCGGTTGGCAATGTCGATCTTCTCCGTCAGCTTTTTTTTGGTGCCCAGGCGGGTGCGCTCCGCCGTCTCCCGGCTGCGCTTGTTGATAAGCACCTGGGCTGCCATGCGCTCGGCGGCGTCGTGATTCTCGATGAAATATACCTGCAGCTGCTGGCGCAGGAACTCGGACATGGCGTCCTGGATGAACTTGTTGGTGATGGCTTTTTTCGTCTGGTTCTCGTAGCTGGTCTGGGTGGAAAAGTTGCTGCTGACCAGCAGCAGGCACTCCTGCACGTCAGGGAAGGTGATCTTGCTCTCGCCCTTGGTGTATTTGTTGTTGTCCCGGAGATATTTGTCCAGTGCCGCCACAAAGGCCAGGCGGGTGGCCTTGTCGGGGCTGCCCCCGTGCTCCAGGAAGCTGGAGTTGTGATAGTGCTCCATCAGGTGCACCCGGTTGGAAAAGCACCACGCAATGTTCAGCTTCACCTTATACTCGGGCTTGTCCGCCCGGTCCCGGCCCTGGCGCTCCGCCTCCCAGCACACGGGCTCGGTGATGGGGTCTTCCCCGGCCAGCTCGGCAATATAGTCCCGGATGCCGTTTTCATACAGGAAGTCCTGGGTCTCGAACCTCCCGGGGGACACCTCGCTGCGCAGCCGGAAGGTCACCCCGGCGTTGACCACCGCCTGCCGCTTCATCACGTCCTGGTAATAGTCCAGGGGGATGTCGATGTCGGTGAACACCTCCAGGTCCGGCAGCCAGCGGATGGTGGTGCCGGTTTTCTTCCGGGTCAGGGGGGTGACCTCCATCTGGCCCACGATCTCGCCCCGCTGGAAGTGGAGCTTATACTCATTGCCGTCCCGGCAGACGGTAACGTCCATATAGCGGCTGGCGTACTGGGTGGCGCAGGAGCCCAGACCGTTCAGGCCCAGGGAGAACTCATAGTTTTCCCCGGTGGGGTCGTACTTGCCTCCGGCGTACATCTCGCAGAACACCAGCTCCCAGTTGTACCGCCCCTCCTTCTCGTTCCAGTCCACGGGACAGCCCCGGCCCTGGTCCTCCACCTGGATGGACCGGTCCTGGAACCGGGTGACGGTGATCACCCGTCCGAAGCCCGCCCGGGCCTCGTCAATGGCGTTGGAGAGAATCTCGAACACCGCGTGCTCGCAGCCCTCCAGCCCGTCGGAGCCGAAAATGACGCCGGGCCGTTTCCGGACCCGGTCCGCTCCCTTCAGGCTGGAAATGCTGTCGTTGTCGTATACTTTTTTCTTGGCCATATCCTTCCTCCGGCGGCCGAAGCCGCCAATTCTCCAATATACAAATCCTATTTTAACGCAAAAATTTCCGTCTGGCAAGAGCCGGACGGGGATGGGGAAAAAATGTTTTTCCGGGGCAAAAAGTTGCAGGCGGCGGGGCCGCCATAACAAACCGGCAACCGGCGGGATATCATGCGCCGCAAGGGTTTTGCACATTTTCCACCGGGTTTTCCACAGCATTATGTCAACAAGGAAAACCGCCAAAAATGCTGGAACCCAGCGGGAGGGGGCGCAAAGCGCCGCCGGTCCGCGAAAAATGCAGACCGGCGGCGGCACATGTCTCACAGCCAGCTCTGGTCGAAGCCGTAGGGCAGCAGCTCCCGCAGGCGGAAGCTCCTGGCCTGCCCCTGACCGTTGAGGCAGATGACCTCCATCTCCGGGGCGAATTCCATCATCACCTGGCGGCAGGAGCCGCAGGGCACGCAGTAGTCCTCACTTTTCCCGGCGATGACGATGCGCACAAAGTCCCGGTGCCCCTCGCTGACGGCCTTGAAGATGGCGGTGCGCTCGGCGCAGATGGTGCAGCCGTAGGCGGCGTTTTCAATGTTGCAGCCGGTGAAAACCGTGCCGTCGGCGCACTCCAGCGCCGCCCCCACCGGAAAGTGGGAATAGGGGATATAGGCCCGGTCCAGCATGGCCACAGCGGCCTGGCAAAGCTCGTCTCTTGTCACGAAGCAAGTCTCCTTCCGTGATGTTTCTGAAGAAAATTGTAGTATAAATTCCGCCTTTCGTCAAGTCCTATCCGCCGTAGGGGGCAATGGTGACGCCGGTGTAGTACCAGTGGAGAATTTCCTGCCAGGACTTCCCCTCCTGGGCCAGGCGGTTGGCGCCGTACTGGCTCATGCCCACCCCGTGGCCGAAGCCGGTGACGCGGAATGTGACCCTGTCCGCCGCGGCCTCCGCCGTGAAGCACGCCGACCGCAGGCCAAACAGGCTCCGGACCTGGGTGCCCTCCACCGTGATGCCGCCGATGCAGATGCTCTCCACCCGGCCGGAGGCGTTTTCCACCCGGCCGGTGATCCAGGTTTCCGGCCCTCCGGCAAAAGACGCCTCCGGATAGGCCGCCAGGAAGGTCTGCTGAAACTCCGCCGCCGGGATTTCCTTGACGCTGTAGTAATTGGGCACGGTGTCCTCCCCCTCGGGGCTTTCCACGCTGTGCAGATACGGCAGGGTGGACACCCACACGTCCCCGGAGTTGGCGGTGACCCCGGCGGAGGAGGAGTGGAAGGCCGCCAGAATGGGCTGGCCGTTGTAGAGGATCACCTGGCCGTCGGTGTCCCGAACGGCCTGCTGGACCTTGGCCTCGTATTCGGCGGCGTGGTCCCCCCACTTTTCCGCCGCCGCCTGGGCGGAGGTGTAGGCATTGCAGCAGCGGTAATCCATGCACACGTCGGCGTCCGGGTGGGCGGCCTTCCGGCCGGAGGCCATGTGGTAATAGATGAAGGTCCGCTCCGCCACGGCCTGGGCGTCCAGGGCCTGCTGGTGGAAGGCGGCGGGCATCTCCCCCCGGACCACCCCGGGCAGGTATTCCGCCATGGTCATCTCCACCACCTGCTCCCCGTCCCATACCCGCAGCACCGTGTCGGCATCGGCGGCGGGTTGTCCCGCATTTTCGCCGGTCTGTCCCGGGTCAGCCCCCGGGACGGAGCGGGACACGTCCGGCGCAGCTCCGCTGCTCAGCCATCCCCCGCCGAACAGCAGCACCGTCAGCAAAAGCCCCGCCGCCCAATAACGCATGTCCATCCCTCCTGTGGCTTTTTGCTGAGTATATGCCCAGGCCCCCACCGGCAGAACAAACCCCGGCGGGATTTTCCCGCCGGGGTGAAGGGGTCGGATGCTCAGCCGAAGCTGCGGTTGGAGCGGAGGGTCACCTCCACGTCGAACTGCTGGCCGTCCCGGAGGATGGTCAGGGTCACGGTGTCTCCGATGATGTGGCTGCGCCGGGCCGTCAGTAGGTCGGAGGTAACGGACACGGCCTGGCCGTCTGCCGCCAGGATCACGTCCCCGGCCCGGATGCCCGCGTCGGCCGCGCCGGAGCCGGCGCTGACCTCCATGACCTGGACCTGGGTGCCGCCGCCGTCCCTTTCCACGGTGGTGACGGTGATGCCCAGGGAGGGGGCGCCCCGGTAGTGGCCGTTGGCGATGAGGTCGTTGACCACGAAGCTGACGGAGCTGATGGGCAGGGCGAAGCCCAGGCCCTCCACCGTGGCCTCGGTGCTGTCGGTGGTGCTCATTTTCAGGGTGTTGATGCCGATGACCTGGCCGTATTCGTTGATCAGGGGGCCGCCGGAGTTGCCGTTGTTCAGGGCGGCGCTGGTCTGCAGCAGGGTCATGGTCTTGCCGTCCACCTCCACGGCGCGGTTGACGGCGGAGATGATGCCGCTGGTCATGGTGCCCCGCAGCTCCACCCCCAGGGGGTTGCCGATGGCATAGGCGGTGTCGCCCACCTGCACCAGGTCGGAGTTGCCGAACTCGGCGGCGGGCAGGGGATTCTGGGGATCGGCCTTCAGCACGGCCAGGTCCTCCTCCTCGTCAAAGCCCACTAAGTTCACCTCATAGGTGACGCCGGTGTCCAGGGCCACCCAGCAGCTTTTGCCGCCGGAGATCACATGGGCGTTGGTGATGATATACCCGTCGGAGGTCATGATGACGCCGGTGCCGATGGAGGCCCCCTCCGACTGCTCGGACACCACGGTGACCACGGAGGGATTCACCTTGGCATATACCTCCTGGGCCGTCAGGGGCTGGCCCTGGGGGTCCCGGCAGGCCAGGCGCACGCCGGGGTCTCCCTGGATTTTGGGGATGGTGGTGGTTTTGCTGCCGAAAATGTCCACAATGCTGCTGGGGTTGTCGCCGTCGCCGTCGGGCAGGGGCCGATGCTGGCCGCTGCCGCTGCTGCCGCCCAGTATGGCCGCCAGCACCACCGCCGCCACCGTCACCGCCAGCACGGCCAGGGAGATCCACAGCCACAGACGGCTGCGGCGCTTCTCCTTTTTGGCGGCCTGCTGCCAGACGTTCTGGGGCATGGGGTCCCGCTGGACATAGTAGCTGACCACCTCCCGGCCCTGGGGCTCCTGGGGAATGTACCAGGAGACTACCTCCTTCGGCTCCTCCGGGGCCGCTTCCGGGGTCTCCGGCAGGTCCGGATTTTCCGGGGTCTCCGGGCAGATATCCTTGTTTTCGTCTGTCATAGCAAAAGTTCCTCTCATGTATTGCGCATGGGGTGGGCCAGCTGAACGGTGAAGCTGAAGGAGGTGACGCCGTTTTCGCTGGTGACGGTGATCTTCTCCTTATGCTGGGACAGGATGGTTTTCACCACGTACAGGCCCAGCCCGTAGCCGTCCTTGTCCTCGCTGCGGGATTTGTCGGATTTGTGGAAGCGCTCGAACAGCAGGGGAATCTCCTCCGCCGGAATGGTGTGGCCGGTGTTGCGCACGGTGACCACTGCCTTGTCGCCGCCGGTCTCCGTCAGCCCCAGGTACAGGGTGGACCCGGGGGCGGCGAACTTGGCGGCGTTTTCCAGCAGGTTATAGATCACCTGGGTGATCAGGTCGTTGACCCCCTGGACCATGACGGAATCCTCCGGGATGTCCGCCTCCACGTCCAGGCCCCGGTCGGTGATCTTCTGCTCCATGGACAGCAGGGCCAGGCGCATACTCTCGCACAGGTCGAAGTCCTCCTTCTTCATGTCCTGCTGGGACTGAATCTGGGAGATATCCAGCATCCGGCGGACCAGGCGGCTGAGGCGGCGGCTCTCGTCGGAGATGATCTGGAGATATTTCCGCTCCTTCTCCGGGGGAATGGTGCCGTCCAGGATGCCGTCGGTATATCCGGCGATGGTGGTCATGGGGGTTTTCAGCTCGTGGGAGATGTTGGCAATGAACTCGCTTCGCTGGCGCTCGGTTTCCGCCAGGGAGTCGGCCATGTTGTTGAAGGACGCCGCCAGCTCGCCGATCTCGTCGCTGCGGCCGGTGTCCTGCATGCGCACGTCGAAGTTTCCGGCGGCATAGGACCGGGTGGCCTGGACCATCTCCCGGATGGGCTGGATCTGGCGCATGGAGGTCAGGGAGCTGGCCACAAAGGAGATCAGCAGGATGATGGCCGAGGTCATGAAGAACAGGCCGATGAAGGAGCGCCACATGCTCATCAGGGACCGGGCGTCCATCACCGCCAGGACCATGCCCACGGTGCCGCCGTCCTCCTGGGTGACGGGCACCGCCACCACGAACTGCCGGATGTCGTATGCGCCGCCGATGCTGCTGCGGCCCTGGTAAAAGCCCTTGTCCCCGAAAACGGCGTCCTGAATCTCCTGGGGGACGGACACCACCTGGCCTCCCAGCCGCTGATCGGAGGTCAGCAGGGCGTAGCCCTGGTCGTTGCACAGGAGAAAGTCCGCCTTGGTAAGCCCGGCGGCCAGGGCGATGAGATTCTGCAGGCTGGGGCTGGCGGTCTGCCCGCCGGAGGCCAGATAGTCCCCGGACATGTTGGCAATGAGCTCCGCGTGCTGGCGCATTTCGCTGCGCCGCTCGGACACGGTGTCGTTATAGCTCAGGGCGTAAAACGACACGCCCAGCAGCAAAAGCGTCAGCAGCACCATGCCCGCCGTCAGCAGGAACTGCTGCCAATAGAGACTGTCGAACCGGCGGCGGAACCGGGTGATCTTTTCCTGGCTCATTTCACTTCAAACTTATAGCCCACGCCCCACACGGTTTTCAGCTCCCACTGGTCGGACACACCCTCCACCTTTTCCCGCAGGCGCTTGATGTGCACGTCCACGGTGCGGGAGTCGCCGAAATAGTCGAAGCCCCACACCTCGTCCAGCAGCTGGTTGCGGGTATACACCCGGTTGGGGGTGGAGGCCAGGTGATACAGAAGCTCCAGCTCCTTGGGGGGCGTGTCGATCTTCCTGCCGTCCACCAGCAGCTCATAGCTGTCCAGGTCGATGACCAGCTTGTCGAAGGTCAGGCGCTTTTTGGTGTCGTCGGGGATCTCGCTGCGGCGGAGCACCGCGTTGATGCGGGCCATCAGCTCCTTCATCTCGAAGGGCTTCACCAGATAGTCGTCGGCCCCCATTTCCAGGCCGGTGATCCGGTCGTTGACCTCGCTTTTGGCGGTGAGCATGATGATGGGGGTCTTGGCCTTTTCCCGGATGTGGGCGCACACGGCCCAGCCGTCCATCACCGGCAGCATGATGTCCAGCAGCACCATGTCCGGGGCCTCCCGGTCAAATTCCTCCACGGCCTTGCCGCCGTCGTAGGCGATGCGGACGTCGAACCCCTCTTTTTCCAGGTACATGCGGATCAGGTCGGAGATATTGCGGTCGTCCTCGACCACCAGAATGTTGCGTGCCATGCGCTTTGCCTCCCACTTGTGAGTATCGTTGGTGTTTTTCTTTATTATACCGCCCCGGCCGGGACTTTCCTGAACTTTCTGTAAATTCAGACATACCAGATAGGACAGTATACCACAAAAATCCGGGTTTGTATAGATTTTCGGGGGCTTGAGACTGTCGAAAAAGTCTTTTTTGACAAGCTGAAGCCCCCGGCCGGGGCCGGAGGCTTGGAAAAATCCTTATTCGGCGCTTTTGCGCTTGGTCTTGCCGTAGCCATAGCCGTAGCCGTAGCCATACCCATAACCGTAGCCGTAGCCATAGCCGGAGGAGGAGCCCCGGACGTTGGCGGCGCAGTTGAACACAAAGCCGGCCATCCGGGCGTCGGCCCCGGCCAGGGCCTGGATGCCCTCGAAGATCTGGGTGGTGGCGGCGAAATCCTCCCGGATGACGTAGATCACCCGGTCCACATGGCGGCACATGGCCAGGGCGTCGGCCATCATGGCGCAGGGCGGCGTGTCCAGCACGATGTAGTCAAACATGGGGCGCAGGGTGTTTATCAGCGCCTCCAGCTTGTCGTATCGCAGCAGGTTCATGGGGGCGTGGATGGGCTCGCTGCCGGCAAAGACGTACAGGGACGTCTCCTCATAGCGCAGGAAGTGCACCTGGTCCAGGCTGCCGGACAGGCACTGGCCCAGGCCCTCGGAGGGCTTGGTGATGCCCAGCAGGGCCTTGTCGCTGGGGCCCCGGAGGTCGCCGTCGATCAGCAGGACCTTTTTTCCCTCCCGGGCCAGGGACAGGGCCAGGTTCACGGACACGGAGCTTTTCCCCTCGGAGGGGATGGAGCTTGTGACCATGATGACCTTGTCCTCGTCCTTCAGCTGCCGCAGCAGCTTCAGCCGCAGCAGGCGATACGCCTCGCAGAAGGCGCTGTCGGTCTGCATGCGGGTGATCAGCAGCCCCTGCTGGGGGCCGTTTTTCCGGCGCTTGGGGGCCGTGCGGGGGATGGAGGCCAGGGCCGTCAGGCTTACCAGGCGCTTGACGTCGCCGGTGGAGGACACCGTCCGCCGCAGGGCGGCGGCCACGATGAGCACCGCCAGCGCCAGCACCACGCCCAGGGCCGCGCCCTTGACGGCGCTGCGCACCCAGGGATCGGCGTTATACGGCGCGTCCGGCAGGGAGGGCTCCTGGTTCACCACCAGCTGCGTTTCACCCAGGACCAGGCGGTTCACCTGGGGATACACGTCGATGACGGCGCAGAGGATGTCATAGGCGTCCTGGGGACTGGGGCTTTCCACCGTCAGGACGAAGAAGCTGGTGTCCTTGATGGCGGAGGAGGAGATGACGCCGTTGAGATAGGTGACGCCCAGCCGCTGCAGCAGCAGCTCCTGCATGCGGTCGGAGGTCAGCAGATAGGGGAAGGTGTCCGCCACCTGCTGGGCAGCGGATTTGTTGTAATACTGGCTGTAGCCGGAGAGGTCGGTGCCGCCCACAAAGCTGAGATTCACGGAGAACACCGCCTCGGAGCGGTACATGGGCCGGAAGCTGCGGTGGGCCCGCCACCCCATCAGGGCGGCGCACAGCACCACCAGGGCCAGGCACACCGGCCACAGGCGCGTCAGCGCCCGGCCCATCCGCCGCAGCAGGACGGACAGGTCGATGGGCTGGACCTCGGTATTGGTATGGGTCGTGTGTTGTTCCATAGTGCGCCTCACTGCGTCTTACGGGCGGAGTGCTGCCCGTAGCCGTATTTGTCGTATTTCTTGCCATAGCCGTATCCATAGCCGGAGGACCAGGCGGCCAGATGGGCCATATCGTTGAGGATGCAGCCCAGAAACTCCGCCTTACCGGCCCGCAGGGCGTCAATGGCGTCGTTGATCTCCGGTGCGGGGACGGTGTCCTGCCGCACCACCAGCACCGACGCATCGGACAGGTCCGACAGAAGCTCACTGTCGGAGAAGAAGCCCAGGGGAGGGGAGTCGATGATGACGTAGTCATACCGCTCCCGGGCCAGAGCCACCACCTTGGCCAGCTGGTCCGAGGCCAGCAGCTCGATGACGTCGGTATAGGACTTGGTGCTCAGCAGGGAGTGCAGCCCCGTGGCGGGGTCCGTGACGGCGGCGGAGAGGATCTTCTCCGGGGCGGCGGACTCTGTCAGCAGGGTGCCCAGCTCGTTTTTCTGCTTCACGGACAGGCCCAGCATCTCGCTTTGCACCGGGTGGCGCAGGTCCAGGTCGATGAACAGCACGTTCACCCCCCGGGAGGCCAGGGAAATGGCGGTGTTGGCGGCCAGGGTGGACTTGCCCTCCGCCGCGGACACGCTGGAAAACAGGAATACCCGGCGGCCCTTGGCATGCTCATGCTGGAACTTTTCGGCGATGCGGTGGATGGATTCGGTAAAGGCGAAGCTGATGGCCGGGGAGGAGATGTTCAGGTTCCGGCGCAGGCGCTTGCCGCCCCGGCGGGCCCGGCGCTCCCGGCGGCGGTCGTCGAACCAGCCCAGGAGCTTCCGGGTCCGGCGGCCCTCGTGGGGCACGGTGGAGATGATCTTGGCGTCCAGGTCGCTGCGGGCGCCCTCCTGGGTCTGCACCGTGCCGCTGCTGACGCTGGCCCAGGCAACGCCTAGGGCGGTAAGCGCCGCACCGGCGATGGCGGCCATCAGGCAGATCCTGGGCACGTTATAGCTGCGGGAGGGGGCCACGGACAGGCTGGGGGAGTTAAGCTGGGACAGCACCGCCGTGGAGGACACATGGGCCGACAGGGACCCGTAGTTATCGGACACGGCCTTGAGCAGCACCAGGGCCTGACGGGGGGTGTCGGCGGTGACGGTGACCCGGATGAGGTTGGTCTCCCCCAGCTGCTGGGCGGAAACGGCGCCGTTCAGGGGCATGCCCAGATCCTGCTCCATGGTCTGGCGCAGGACCCGGCTCTGCAGCAGCTGGGAATAGGAGGCGGCCACATCGGCGGCGGCGGTGATATTCGTATAGTACAGGTTGCTGGTGCGGGTGGTGACGGAGAAGGTGGTGGAGCTGGTATACTGCTGGGTCACGAAGCACGTCAGCACGATCCACGCCGCCATGGCGCAGGTGAGGGCCGCCAGCAGCAGCATCCACAGCTGCCGCGCCAGCGCCCGCAGGATGCAGAGGGGCTCGATATGGGACCATTGCAGGCCCTGATTGTTTTCATCCATGACGATCCCTCCTTTATTCCACCACCACCGCCAGATAGACGGTATAGCTCTGGCCCTGGGCGGTGACGCTGTAACCCACATGATACGTTCCGGGGACGGACGTGTCCACCGGGGACTCGATGCTGACCTGTCCGGCGGACAGGGCCGTTCCGTCGGGGGCGGTGACGCTTTGGATATACCCGGAGGCATCAAAGGCCGATCCCCGGGGCAGGTACACCAGATAGTCCGACAGGGTGATCAGCTGCGGCCCGCCGGCGGTGATGACCACCTTCAGCGGCAGCACCACCGAGTTGCCTAGGCGGCTGTCCACCTGAGCGGTGACGCTGTATACCCCGGGCTGGCTGTTGATGACGTTCTGGGAGGTGATGCGGATGCCGCTGCTGATGTCGCCGTCCAGCACGTCGGTGGCGGTGAGCCGGTCCAGCAGGGTCACGGTCTGGTTCATAGAGTATACCAGCGGCCGGGACAGGGCGAAGCGGGGGGCCTCGTAATCCGTGTAGCGGACGGTGCGGGTGACGGTGGCCATATTGTTGGCGGAGTCAAAAACGATGTAGGTGACCTGGGCGCTGCTGTCGGTCAGGGAGGGGGACACGCCCTTGATGAGGATCTGGTCCGTCAGGTCCCCGTCCCGGTCGTCGGAGGCCATGACCCCCTGCAGCAGGGCCTCCTCCCCGGCGGTGACGCTGACGTCGATGGAATCGGTGGAGCAGGTGATCACCGGGGGCGTCACGTCCACGGTGAGGCGGCGATAGATCCGCAGGCCGCAGAAGGCCAGCAGGGTCAAGATAAACAGCGCGAGGATCACGCGCTGCATTTTGCAGATGGCTCTCATAGCTCGTCCTCCCTTGGGGAAAAAATAGGCTCGTCCGTCCCCACCAGGGGGCGGTCCTCTAAAATACGGCGGGGGTTCTCCTCCAGCAGCAGCCGGGGGCAGGCGGGGGAAAAATCTTCGGCCAGGGTGCGGCGCAGCAGCTCCATGCGGGTGGTGCGGACGGTGGGCCGGTGGGCGTCGCTGGCGGCGGCGTGGGCCAGTCCCCGCTCCAGCAGCCACAGGGCCGTGTCCTGGGCCCGGCGGCCCAGACGCCCCAGAATGCTGCCCTTGTTCAGCTGAATGACCACGCCGCCCTCAAACCAGCGGCGGATGATGTACGGGTCCCGCTGCACGGCATCGTACCGCTCCGGATGGGCGGCCACCGGAACGAGGCCCCGGCGGCGGATGGCGCGGAAGCACTGCTCCATAAACTCCGCCGACTCGTCAAAATAGAACTCCACCAGAAGATACCGGCCCCCGCCCAGGGTCTGAAGCTGGCGGCGGTCCAGCAGCTCGGGCAGCTCCGGGGTGCAGAACACCTCGGCCCCCGGGTGGATGCCCAGAGGGATCCCCTCCTGCTCCAGGGCCTGCCGCAGCCGGGAAAAGCCCGTGCGCAGGGCGGCGGAGCGGTAATTCTTCGGGCCGTCCCCGGGAAGATTGCAGTGGGGCGTGGCGATGATGTCCGTGACGCCGGAGTCCGCCGCCATGCGGGCCATCTGCAGCGAGTCTTCCATAGAGGGGGCCCCATCGTCCACCCCCGGCAGAATGTGGCAGTGAATATCCACCATGGCGGCGCTTCCCCCTCTCCCAAAGCACAATACGCGAAATTATAGTCAAGTATAGCACGTTTCCCCCGGCTTTTCAAGTCGAAGAAAGGCGAATCCCGCCGGTGGACGGCCCCGGGCGGAAAAATCCCCTCCGGCGGGGCCGGAGGGGATGCGGACATTTGCCAGGCGGGTCAGAACAGATCGGGATACAGGGCCGATACCTGCCGGTACCAGCTTTGATAATCGGACAGGGTGTCGCCGTCCAGGGAGTATACCTGCCATTGGGCGGCGGAGTCGGCGGTGGTCAGGTCCTGCCCCAGGGGATACTTGCCCCGCTCCAGCTCCGTGGGATAGTACATCCCCGCATAGTCGGAGCCGTCGTCATAGGCGGTGAGGAACAGCAGATAGGGCTTGCCGGTTTCCATAGGCAGATAGCCCCCCTGGGTCCACAGGGCGTCGTCTGCGGTGTAGCACTCCTCGGTGATCACCAGCTGCGCCGGGGCCTGGCCCTTCAGCACCTGGGTCACCTGGCCGGTGGTTTTGGTATAGCCGGAGGCGACGTTGCCGTCGCTGTAGCGGGAGAGGACGTTTTCCTGAGTCTCCGGGGTAAACACCACGATCAGGTCGCTGACCTCCTGCAATTGGGACACCGTTGCCGCCTGGGTCACCCGATCCGCGGACAGCCGGTGGACGGTCTGCTGTCTGGCGCCGCAGGCGGTCAGCATCACCAGGGCCAGCGCCAGCAGACAGGAAAGCAGAGCTTTTGTGCGTCTCATGGAAAAGCCTCCTTTATATAAGATACCATCATTATACCACACCCGGGGGGGAGCACAATTGGCAAATTGCAGAATTTTCCGAACGGAATCTATGGCTTTTCCACAAGAACAAACGGATATTTTGAACAAAATGTGAATTTACAGCGTGGTCACAAACCGCCGCAGGCCGTCGTCCAGCAGCTGGGCGGCCCGGTCCCCCTCTCCGGCGGCGATGAGGTCCGTGAACCGGGCCAGGGTATGCAGGCTCTCCTCCCGGCCCACGGACCGGATATAGCCGGACCAGAACTCCAGGTTCACCTGCATGAAGGCGTTGAACAGCAGGGGGGTGATGGTGTTGCCGCTTAAAAACGTCACCCCCCGGTGATAGCGGAACAGGGCCTGGGCCAGGGCGGCGGTGTCCGGGGCCTCCTCCGCCTGGCGCTGGAGGGCGCGGAGGGTGTCCAGATCGGCGGCGGTGTGGGACGCGGCCAGGTCCCGCAGGGCCGGGGCCTCCAGATAGTACCGCAGGCGCAGGATGCTGCGGGCGGTTTTCTCGTCGGGAAGGCCCCCGTGATAATCCATAATGGCCATCAGCGTTTCCAGGCTGCCGGTCTGGGCATAGTCCGCCACGGTGACGCCCCGGCGGGAGGCGATATCCAGAAAGCCCAGGCGGTGCAGCTCCCGCAGGCCCTCATGGACCACGGTTTTGCTGATGTGCATGGTGTCGGCCAGCTCTCGCTCCGTGGGCAGCCGGTCGCCGGGCTTCAGCTGCCCGGATAGGATCGCCCCCTCCACCTGCTGGATAAACAGCTCCCGGATAGACGGGGCCACAATGGGACGGAAATCCATGGCATATCCTCCTTCTGGTCCGACCAGGACCATAAAATAGGATACCATAACTTTATAAGAACAGTCAATAGCTTTTTGGCCCGGAAATTGGTATCATTAAGGTGAGTTCATGCAGAAAAATCGCCCTTGAGGCGGAGATAAAGGAGATTTCACATGGGAAAGAACATCAACGGCGACCGGCCCACCGCGTTCCCCCTGGAGCAGGAGAAGCTGCCCTTTACCATCCCCGTGGTGGAGGAGCCCCGGCCCAAGATCGCCAAGCTGGTGGCCATGATCACCGACCGGGTGCCCGCCAAGCTCAAGGGCGTCAAGGGCAACGACCCGGAATACTGGGGCCTGGCGGACCTGATCAGCGACGAAATGGCGGACGTGGCCCTGAAGATGGGGGTCCGCAAGCCCAAGACCATCGGGCAGCTGATGAAGCTGACCAAGCTGGAGCGGGAGCCCCTGCAGAAGCTGCTGGACGACATGGCCTGGGTGGGCCTGATCGAGTATAACTGGGAGAATCTGGACGGGAAGAACCCCAACCACGAAAAGCGGTACGTTCTGCCCCAGTTCGTCCCCGGCAGCGCCGAGTTTTTCAATATGCGCCGCAGCCAGATGGACGAGCATCCCCAGGTGGCGGCCTTCTTCGAGCGGATGACCTTCCTGCCCCTGGAAAAGATCACCCCCATGGTGCCTCCCGGAGGCGCCGGCATCGGCATGCACGTGATCCCCGTGGAAAAGGCCATCGAGACGGAGAACGAGGCCGTGGGCCTGGAGAAGATCTCCTATTGGCTGCACAAGTACGAGGGCAAGTACGCCAAGAGCATGTGCTCCTGCCGGGCCAGCCGCCAGTATCTGAACGAGGGCTGCGGCGACGATCCGGAAAGCTGGTGCATCGCCGTGGGCGACATGGCCACCTATATCGTGGAAACCGGCCGGGGCGAGTACATCACCTATGACGAGGCCATGGCCATCTTCAAGAAGGCCGAGGACAACGGCTTCGTCCATCAGATCACCAACATCGACGGCGAACAGAAGATTTTCGGCATCTGCAACTGCAACGTCAACGTCTGCAACGCCCTGCGGACCAGCCAGCTGTTCAACACTCCCAATATGTCCCGCAGCGCCTATGTGGCCCGGGTGGAGACGGACCAGTGCGTGGCCTGCGGCCGGTGCGTGGAATACTGTCCCGCCGGTGCGGTGAAGCTGGGCCAGAAGCTGTGCACCAAGGACGGCCCCGTGGAGTATCCCCGCCAGGAGCTGCCGGACGCGGCCAAGTGGGGCCCCGAAAAGTGGGCCATCGACTACCGGGACAAGAACCGCGTCAACTGCTACGACACCGGCACCGCCCCCTGCAAGACCGCCTGCCCCGCCCACATCGCGGTGCAGGGCTATCTGAAGCTGGCGGCCCAGGGCAAGTACCGGGAGGCCCTGCAGCTGATCAAGCGGGAGAATCCCTTCCCCGCCGTGTGCGGCCGCATCTGCAACCGCCGCTGCGAGGACGCCTGCACCCGGGGCACCGTGGACCAGGCGGTGGCCATTGACGAGGTGAAGCGCTTCATCGCCCAGCAGGATCTGGACGCCGCCACCCGGTTCGTGCCGGAGAAGGTGATCCCCAAGGTAGACGGCGCGTTCGATCAGCAGATCGCCATCATCGGCGGCGGCCCGGCGGGCCTGTCCTGCGCCTATTACCTGGCGGAGAAGGGCTATCGCCCCACCGTGTTTGAAAAGGAGCGCCGCCTGGGCGGTATGCTGGAAAACGGCCTGCCCAGCTTCCGGCTGGAGAAGGACGTGGTCCAGGCAGAGATCGACGTGCTGCGGGAGATGGGCGTTCAGTTCCGCTGCGGCGTGGAGGTGGGCAAGGACGTGACCATTGCCCAGCTGCGGGAGCAGGGCTATCAGGGCTTCTATGTGGCCGTGGGCCTGCAGTCCGGCGGCAGGCTGAACATCCCCGGCGACGACGCCCAGGGCGTTACGGCGGGCATCGACTTCATGCGCCGGGTCAACGGCGGCCAGGAGACGAAGCTGGAAGGCCGGGTGGTGGTCATCGGCGGCGGCAACATCGCGGCAGACGTGGCCCGGACGGCGGTGCGCTGCGGCGCGGAGTCCGTGGACCTGTACTGCCTGGAGAGCTATGACGATATGCCCATGGGCCCGGAGGACCGGGGCGAGTGTGAGCGGGACGGCATCACCATCCACGCCGGATGGGGCCAGACGGAGATCGTCACCGAAAACGGCCATGCCGCCGGGATCCGCTTCCGCAAGTGCCTGCGGGTGAAGAACGACCAGGGCCGCTTCGCCCCGGAATTTGACGACAACGACACCTGCCAGGCCCAGTGCGCCGCGGTGCTGTACTGCATTGGCCAGAAGGTGGATTGGCGGCAGCTGCTGACCGGCACCGCCGTGACCTTCAACCCCAACGGCACCGCCCAGGTGGACCCCATGACCTATCAGACGGCGGAGGCCGACATTTTCGCAGGCGGCGACGCCGTCACCGGCCAGAAGTTCGCCATCGACGCCATTGCCGCCGGTAAGGAGGGCGCCATCTCCCTGCACCGGTTCGTCCAGAAGGCCGCCCTGACCATCGGCCGCAACCGCCGGCAGTTCGTGGAGCTGGACAAGGAGAACGCCCTGATCCCCGTGGGCTTTGACAACACCCCCCGCCAGCGGATCGGGTACAACGAGGCCCTGCGCCGGACCTTCCGGGACGAGCGCATCGCCTTCACCGCCCAGCAGGTCCAGAAGGAGACGGCCCGCTGCCTCAGCTGCGGTGCCTCCGTGGTGGACCCCAACAAGTGCATCGGCTGCGGCGTGTGCACCACCAAGTGTGCCTTTGACGCCATCCACCTGCACCGGGAGCGTCCGGAGTGCACCCACATGATCCCCGCCGAGGACAAGATGAAGGCCATCCTGCCCTACATGGTCAAGCGGGAGATCAAGATCCGCAAGGCCGGGAAGAAGTAATGCACGAGCTGGGAATCGTATTTCATGTGATCCGGGCCGTGGAGAACATCGGCCGGGAGCAGGGCCTCACCGACGTGGCGTCGGTGACCCTGGAGCTGGGCCAGGTGTCCGGCGTGGTGCCCCACGAGCTGGAGAGCTGCTGGAAATGGGCGGCGGCCCGGACGGAGCTGATGCCCCGGGCGGCGCTGCACATTGAAACGGTCCCCGCCGTCACCCGCTGCGGCGGCTGCGGCCGGGACTACGACACCGTACCCCAGGGCCGGACCTGCCCCTATTGCGGCAGCGAGGACACCTGGCTGGTGCAGGGGAACGAAGTGAATATCAAGGAGATCGAGGCGCAGTAACGCGCCGTCTGCGCCCCCGCTTGCCGTTGACAAGCGGGGGCGCAGGGCGTATAATGGGCTCATAATCCAATATGGGAATGCATTGAGAGTCTGAGTCATGCACAGGGAACGTCCGGGAGACCGGGCGGGCTTTGGCATGGCTCTTTTTTCACGGAAAGGAGAGATCGCTATGTACGATGCCGTCATCATCGGCGGCGGCGCGGTGGGCTGCGCCGTGGCCCGGGAGCTGAGCCGCTGGCAAGTGAAAATCTGTCTGGCGGAGCAGGGAGAGGACGTATGCGTGGGCACCAGCAAGGCCAATTCCGCCATTGTTCACGCCGGGTTCGACGCCCCCACCGGCTCTATGAAGGCCCGGTTCAACGTGGAGGGCAGCCGCCGGATGGAGGCGCTGTCCCGGGAGCTGGACTTCCCCTATCGCCGCAATGGGGCCCTGGTGGTGTGCTTTGAGGAGGCGGGCCTGCCCCGGCTGGAGGAGCTTTTGCAGCGGGGCCGGGCCAACGGCGTGGAGGGCCTGGAGATCCTCCGGGGCGGCAGGCTCCATGAGCTGGAGCCCGCCCTGTCGGAGAAGGCCGTGGCCGCGCTGTACGCCCCCACCAGCGCCATCATCTGCCCCTTCGGCATGACCATCGCCCTGGCGGAAAACGCCGCCCATAACGGCGCGGAGTTCCGCTTCGACACCCGGGTGGAGACCATCCGCCGCACCGGGGAGGGCTATGTGCTGGAGACGTCCCGGGGGCCGCTGGAGACCCGGGCCGTTATCAGCGCCGCCGGTGTGTGGGGCGACGTGCTCCATAACCAGGTCTGCGGCGACACCGCCTGCATCGTGCCCCGGCGGGGGGAATACTGCCTGCTGGACAAGAAGGACGGCGGCCTGGTGCAGCGGACCGTTTTCCAGCTGCCGGGCCCCATGGGCAAGGGCGTGCTGGTGACGCCTACGGTCCATGGCAACCTGTTGGTGGGCCCCACCGCTGCGGATCAGGAGCAGCGGGACCTGACCGCCACCACGGCGGAGGGACTGGCCTATGCCCAGGACATGGCCCGCAAAAGCGTGCCGGGCCTGCCCCTGCGGGACGTGATCACCAGCTTCGCCGGGCTGCGGGCCCATCTGGCGGAGGGGGACGACGATTTCCGCGTGGGGCAGCCTGTCCCCGGCTATTTCGAGGCCCTGGGCATCGAGTCCCCGGGGCTGTCCTCGGCCCCGGCCATCGGGGCCTATCTGGCGGAGCAGGCGGCGGCGTATCTGGGGGCGGCGGAAAAGCCGGACTTCGACCCCCTGCGCCGGGATATCGTCCACCTGCGGGAGCTGCCCATTGAGGAGCGGCAGCGTCTGGCGGCGGAAAACCCCGCCTACGGCAATATCGTGTGCCGCTGCGAGGGCATCAGCGAGGGCGAGATCGTGGACGCTATCCGCCGCACCCCCGGGGCCCGGTCCCTGGACGGGGTGAAGCGCCGGGTGCGGGCCGGTATGGGCCGGTGCCAGGGGGGCTTCTGCACCCCCCGGGTCATGGAGATCCTGTCCCGGGAGCTGGGAGTGCCCCAGACGGAGCTGACGAAAAACGGCGGAGCATCCCGGCTGCTGGCCGGGCGGACCAAGGAGGAAGCATGATGAAACACGTACAGCTTGCCATCATCGGCGGCGGGCCCGCGGGCCTGGCCGCCGCCGCGGCCGCCCGGAAGGCCGGAGTGGAGGACCTGCTGATCATCGAGCGGGACCGGGAGCTGGGCGGCATTCTGAACCAGTGCATCCACGCGGGCTTCGGCCTGCACACCTTCTCCCGGGAGCTTACCGGGCCGGAGTACGCCCGGCGGTTTGCCGGCCAGGTCCGGGAGCTGAACATCCCGTACCTGCTGAACACCATGGTGCTGGACCTGTCGCCGGACCGGGTGCTGACGCTGACGGGCCGGGAGACGGGCCTGGTGCAGCTCAGCGCCGATGCGGTGATCCTGGCCATGGGCTGCCGGGAGCGGCCCCGGGGGGCCCTGAACATCCCCGGCTGCCGCCCGGCGGGCATCTATTCCGCCGGTACCGCCCAGCGGCTGGTGAATATGGAGGGGCTGATGCCCGGCCGGGACGTGGTGATCCTGGGCAGCGGCGACATCGGCCTGATCATGGCCCGGCGAATGACGTTGGAGGGGGCAAAGGTCCACGCGGTGGCGGAGGTGATGCCCTATTCCGGCGGCCTGAAGCGGAACATCGTCCAGTGTCTGGAGGATTTTGGCATTCCCCTGTATCTGTCCACCACCGTGGTGGACATTCATGGCCGGGAGCGGCTGGAGGGCGTGACTCTGGCCCAGGTGGACGGGAACCGCCGCCCCATCCCCGGGACGGAGCGGGACATCCCCTGCGACACCCTGCTGCTGTCAGTGGGTCTGCTGCCGGAAAACGAGCTGAGCCAGCAGGCCGGGGTCCGGCTGGACGCCGTTACCGGCGGGCCGGAGGTGGGGGACGATCTGTCCACCTCCGTTCCCGGCGTGTTCGCCTGCGGCAACGTGCTGCACGTCCACGATCTGGTGGACTTCGTGTCCCAGGAGGCGGCCCGGGCCGGGGAAAACGCTGCCCGGTACCTGCTGGAGCACCGGCGGGAGGGCAAGACCGTCCGCCTGACGGGGCAGAACGGCGTGCGGTACACCGTGCCCCAGTATCTGGACCCGGAGGCCATGGAGGAAACCGTCACCGTCCGGTTCCGGGTGGGCAAACCCTATCGGGACGCCGATCTGGCGGTTTATCTGGACGGACGGCTGCTGCGCCGGGTGCATAAGCGCATTCTCAGCCCCGGCGAGATGGAGCAGCTGACCCTGCGGCGGGCGGACCTGCCCCGGGGGTTGACGCAGATCACCATTCAGGTGGAGGAGGGAGCACAATGAGCATCCGCGAGCTGACGTGTATCGGCTGCCCCATGGGCTGCCAGCTGACCGCCGTTATGGACGGCAGCCGGGTGACGGAGGTCACCGGCAACACCTGTCCCCGGGGGGACGCCTACGCCCGGAAGGAGTGTACCCATCCGGCCCGCACCGTCACCGGCACCGTCCGGGTGTCCGGCGGCGCGCTGCCGGTGGTGTCCGTCCGCACCGCCGGAGAGGTGCCCAAGGAGAAGGTGCTGGACGTGGCCCGGGCGCTGTGCCGGGTGCAGCTGACGGCCCCGGTGCAGGCCGGGGACGTGGTGATCCCCAATGTGCTGGGCACCGGCGTGGACGTGGTGGCCACCCGGTCCGTGTGACCCCGCAAATCACCGGTTGACAGGGAAGCGGGGGGCAGTATATAATAAATTGAATCATCATTCCCTGTTAATTCGATGTTTTTCTCTATGAAATCTAATATTTCATATCAGCAAGGAGGTCTTACATGGACATTTTCGAGAAATGCTATGCCCCGTCCCTGGCCAAGGAGCTGAAGGAGGCGGGGGTGTATCCCTATTTTCACGCGCTGCAATCCCGGCAGGACGTGGAGGTGCAGATGGAGGGCAAGCGCCGGATCATGCTGGGCTCCAACAACTATCTGGGCCTGACCATCGCCCCGGACGTGGTGGAGGCGGGCATTCACGCCCTGGAGCGCTACGGCACCGGGTGCAGCGGCTCCCGGTTCTTAAACGGCACCCTGGAGATGCACCTGGAGCTGGAGGCGGAGCTGGGAAAGTTCCTGCGCAAGCCCGGCATCGTCACCTTCGGCACGGGGTATCAGTCCAACGTGGGCATCATCAGCGCCCTGGTGGACCGGCATGACTACGTCATCTGCGACCGGGAGAATCACGCCTCCATCTATGCCGGGTGCCAGATGAGCTACGGCAAGATGCTGCGCTATCGCCACAGCGACATGGAGGAGCTGGAGAAGTGCCTGCAGCGGGTGCCGGAAAAGAACGGCGCCCTGATCGTCACCGACGGCGTGTTCTCCATGGGCGGCGACATCGCCAAACTGCCGGAGATCTGCGCCCTGGCCAAAAAGTACGGGGCACGGGTCATGGTGGACGACGCCCACGGCCTGGGCGTTCTGGGCCAGGGCGGCCGGGGCACGGCCAGCTACTTCGGCCTGGAGGACCAGGTGGACATCTATATGGGCACGTTTTCCAAGTCCCTGGCGTCCCTGGGCGGATACATGGCGGCCTCGGAGGAGGTGGCGGACTTTGTGCGCCACGCGTCCCGGCCCTTCATCTTCTCGGCGTCCATTCCCCCGGCCAACTGCGCCACGGCCCTGGCGGCCCTGCGGCACCTGGAGCAGCATCCCGAGCTGCCGGAGCGGCTGCGGGAGCTGAGCCTCTATGCCCGCAAGGGCATGACGGACCGGGGACTGAAGATTCGAGAGTCCGCCCTGACGGCCCCCACGCCCATCATCCCCATCTATACCTATGAGACCTACCACACCCTGGAGGTGGCCCGGGAGATCTATGACCGGGGCGTGTATGTGAACCCCACCCTGCCCCCGGCCACGCCGGAGGGGGAGGCCCTGCTGCGGACCAGCTATATGGCCACCCATACCGAGGCCCTGCTGGACGAGGCCATGGACATCATGGCGGACGTGCTGGTGAAGGATCATGAGTGAGATCGCCGTCATCACCGGAGGAACCTCCGGCATCGGCAGGGCCACGGCCCTGTATCTGCGGGATGCGGGCTATACCGTGTATGAGCTCAGCCGCCGGGAGCAGGGGGTGGAGGGCCTGCACCACATCCGCTGCGACATCACCGACGAGGGGCAAGTCCGCGCCGCCGTGGCGGAGATCATGGACCGGGCCGGGCGCATCGACGTGCTGGTGAATAACGCGGGCTTCGGCATCTCCGGGGCGGTGGAGTTCACCGACACGGCGGAGGCCCAGCGCCTGCTGGACGTGAACTTCTTCGGCATGGTGCGGATGAACAAGGCCGTCATCCCCCATATGCGCCAGGCGGGCCGGGGCCGCATCGTGAACCTCAGCTCCGTGGCGGCGCCCTGCCCCATTCCCTTCCAGGCGTACTACTCCGCCGGCAAGGCGGCGGTGAACGCGTATACCATGGCCCTGGCCAACGAGCTGCGGCCCTTTGGCATCACGGTGTGCGCCGTACAGCCCGGGGACATCCACACGGGCTTCACCGCCGCCCGGGTGAAAACCATGGAGGGCGACGACGCGTACGGCGGCCGCATCGGCCGGTCCGTCCAGCGGATGGAGCACGACGAGCAGAACGGCATGGACCCCGCCAAGGCCGGGGCGTTTATTGCCCGGGTGGCCATGAAGCGGCGGCCCAAGCCCATCTATACCATCCGGCTGGACTATCAGTTCTTTGTATTCCTGACCCGGATTCTGCCGGGACGGACGCTGAACTGGCTCATCGGGCTGCTGTATGCAAAATAAGACCTCCTGCCGGGGGTCATTGTGAAAATCGTCCATTCCGGGCCGCCGGACGGGAGCCGATTTTTGCACACAACCACCATTTGCAGGTTTTCCCAAAATCTGATATACTGATTCCACAGCGTGTGGCGTTTCTGCGTAAATCCGGTTGCAGAAGCGCCGCGCTTTTTTTGCGGCAAAAATGCCCGTCTCCGGGGATTTTGCAGGAAGGAAAGTGATATTTTATGGAACATTCCAACGATTTTCTGGGAACGGAGCGTGTGGGGCGGCTTATGGGCCGCTACGCCGTTCCCTGCGTGATCTCCCTGCTGGTGGGGGCCCTGTACAACATCGTGGACCAGATCTTCATTGCCAACGCCGACTATCTGGGGTCCTACGGCAACGCCGCCAACACGGTGGTGTTCCCCCTGACGGTGGTGGCCCTGGCCATCGCCGTGATGGTGGGGGACGGCTGCTGCGCCTTTGTCAGCATGGCCCTGGGCCCGGTGTTCGGTCAGGAGCAGTATGCCCAGATCCCCATGGCGGTGGTGGGCATCGTCATGAAATTCTTCCAGATCGTCATCTCCGCCGTGATCATCGTGAAAACCTATCGGGATCTGGACGCCCCAGCGCTCCGGGCACGATAAAAAGCAGGCAGGGCCTTCGGCTACTCCTGATAGGGGTGCCTTGAAGCGTGTCCTCGGATTAGGCAGGCAGTGCAATTGTACTGTCTGCCTTTTCTGTTGTCTCTCCGCATAGAAGCATATCGTCTGTCTCGTTGAGGTTGAAGTCCCGAAAACAGATGTGGATCTTCTGCGGTGCGTGCTTGGAGTATTTGACCTCTTTCTCATACACGATGATTTTCGCCACAAAGGTGCGGAGCAGTTCCGGAGTCAGTTCCGTCATGTCGGTGAACTTTCTGGCCTTGGCGATGAAGTTCTTGGCGTTGGCCATGCTACTGCGTAGTTTCTCCAGGCGCTCCTCCGTGGCAGGGATGGCTTCGGCCAGCTGCGCTTTCTCCTTGGAGTATGCCTCAGACAGCAAACGGAACTGCTCATTGCTCACCCGTCCCAAGGCGCTGTCCTCATACATCCGCTTGAACACTACATCCAGTTCGCCATCCCGTTTCCGCATCGTGGACAATTCCCGTTCCACCCCCCGGATCTCCTTTGCCACCTCAGTAGATTGCTTTTGCTGAATATATGCGGCGAACCGCTCCGGGTCGCTCCTGGCAAACTCTGTGGCTCTGCGGATTGTTTCCAGCACGATTTCCTTCAGTGCCACTTCCCGGATATAGTGAGCGCTACACACTTCTGCCCCGTCCTTCTTGTAGGTGCGGCAGGTGAAATGATTCTGTTCCGGCTTCATGGTGTGCGCCCGGTGCAATACCATGGGCTTACCGCAGTCCGCACAATACACCAATCCAGAGAACATATTCTGCTCATCCATATTCGTGCGGCGGCGCTTATGAGATCGCACCTCCTGTACGATATCCCAGGTTTCCTGATCCACCAGCTCTTCATGAGTATTCTCAAAGATAAGCCACTCTGATTTGGGGCGTTCACATCGTTTTTTGTCCTTGTAGGACTTGGTGCTGTAGCGAAGGTTGACCGTGTGCCCAAGGTAGACCATGTTCTGAAGCATATCCGCCACCATGTCGCCAGTCCAGTTGTAGGGCCGCTCTGCATTCAGCCCGGAATGGGATGTGCCGAATTTCGTATAGGCGTACATGGATGGACTGTAGATGCATTCTTTCTTGAGCTGCTTTGCAATCTGGGCTGGTCCCATTCCGCCGGCGCACATGGCGAAGATGCGTTTGACGACAGCCGCCGCCTCCTCATCCACCAACAGAGGAGAGTCCTTGGTTGCACCCTTGCGGTAGCCGTAAGGAGCTCGTGTCCCCACCCGGATTCCCCGCTGTGCCTTGGCGTTCACTACATTCCGCACCTTGCGGCTGCAGTCCCGCACGTGCCATTCATTGAACAAATTCTTGAAAGGCATCAGCTCGTTGCTGTTTTCATACTTGGTGTCAACATTGTCGTTGACAGCGATGTAGCGCACATCATTGGAAGGGAATATCTCCTCGATATAAAGACCGGTGTGCAGTTGGTTTCTTCCAAGGCGGGAAAGATCCTTTGTGATGATGACGGCGATGTCGCCGTTGCTCATGTCATCCATCATCTGTTCAAAGGCTGGGCGATTGAAATTCGCGCCGGAATAGCCATCGTCCACATAAAATCTGGTGTTCTGGAACCCATTCTCATCGGCGTACTTTTGCAGGATAAGTTTTTGAGACGAGATTTGTCAAGGGTATTCTCTTCTCGAAAATACAATTTCAAAATCATTATATGAATGAGTCAGTCCTCTTCCGGGTCTGACTCTTTTTTCTTAAAGACTTATACAGTCTTAGTTTCGATTGCAGGACCCTTTTCCCCACTTAATACTTTTAGCGGTATTATGGCCTTGCAAGAAAGAAATGAGGTGAACAATTATGAGCATTACAAATGCGGCGAGAAGATTTGAACAGAGATTTGACGCAAAAGCGGAGCGCTTTATTTGGCATCATCCGCTACTTGGCTTCATCTCCATCTTTGTTGGAATGCCCTTACTGGTTTTGGCGTGTGTCTGTATCAGTACGATCGTTATCGCCTTTCCTATGGCATGGCTTTTGGGTTGGTTGTAATCTTTATTTCATCTTTAAACGCACAAAAGATGACTAATGCCATTTTTAGAGGAAAGGTTTTATGATATTGGGGACAGCAAAAAAGGAGGATGAATCTTATGCAAATGCTAATTGCACTCATAGGTGTATGTGCGGCAGCAATGCTGCTGTGGTATGTCTATATTTTAATGAAGGGAGATGATCAGGCATGAGCACCATGATTCAGTATGTTTTATACCTTGCCATTCTGGTTGTTTTGGCAATTCCGCTGGGCGCATACATAAAAAACGTCATGAGCGGCGAGAAAACTTTTTTGTCCAAAGTTCTGACACCGTGCGAAAACCTGATTTACAAGGTTATGCGTGTAGACAGAGAAGAACAGATGACATGGAAAAAATATGCGGTAAGTGTAATGATTTTTTCCGGTATCGGGCTTGTTTTTCTGTTCCTGCTTCAACTTCTGCAGGGAGTTCTTCCCGGAAACCCGCAGAATCTTTCCGGCGTGAAATGGGATTTGGCATTTAACACCTCTGCAAGTTTCATTACCAATACAAACTGGCAGGCATATTCCGGTGAATCCACATTGAGTTATCTCACTCAGGCTTTAGGTCTGACTGTTCAGAACTTTGTTTCTGCAGCCACAGGTATCGCCGTTCTATTTGCATTGATCCGTGGCTTTATCAAGGTGAAATCCTCCGGGTTGGGAAGCTTTTGGGTGGACTTGACCCGCATTGTGGTTCACATCCTACTCCCGCTGAATCTGGTCATTTCTCTGTTGCTGGTAGGCGGCGGCGTGATTCAGAACCTGAAAAGTGCAGAAACAGTATCCCTTGTAGAACCGATTGCCGTCAGTGCAGAAGGTGAAATCCTTGAGGATGCGGTAATTGACTTAGACACCGAAACCGTCACTGTAGATGGCGAAATCGTTTCGAATGCACAGATCGTCACCGAGCAGTTCGTACCAATGGGTCCTACGGCCAGCCAGGTCGCAATCAAACAGACCGGCACCAACGGCGGCGGTTATATGGGCGTCAACTCCGCACATCCTTTGGAAAATCCCAATGCCTTTACCAATCTGATCGAAATGATTTCCATTCTGCTGATTCCGGCGGCACTGTGTTTCACATTCGGTTCTGCGGTAAAGAACAAGAAGCAGGGTATTGCAATCTTTATGGCAATGTTTCTCTGCCTGGTTGTTGCCTTGGGCTGCATCGCCGTCACTGAACAGGCTGGCACATCCCAGCTTGCACAAAACGGCGCAGTCAATATGTCAATGGCAGAACAGGCGGGCGGCAATATGGAGGGCAAGGAGACTCGCTTCGGCATTGCAGCGTCCTCTACCTGGGCAGCCTTCACCACAGCAGCTTCTAACGGCTCTGTAAATTCCATGCATGACAGCTACACGCCGCTTGCCGGTATGGTGACTATGCTGCTGATGCAGCTTGGCGAGGTTATTTTCGGCGGCGTGGGCTGCGGCCTTTACGGTATGCTTGCTTTTGCCATTCTGGCGGTGTTTATTGCCGGTCTGATGGTAGGCCGCACTCCGGAATTCCTTGGAAAGAAAATTGAGCCTTATGAGATGAAATGGTCGGTACTGGTTTGCCTTGCAACGCCCATTGCAATTCTGGTCGGCAGCGGCCTTGCCGCTGTAGTACCCTCTGTCATGGATAGCCTGCATAACGGCGGTGCCCACGGTTTCTCTGAAATGCTGTATGCCTACTCATCCTGTGGCGGCAATAACGGCTCTGCCTTTGCCGGTTTCAATGGGAATACCGTATTTCTGAATGTAAGCCTGGGACTGATGATGCTCTTTGCCCGGTTCCTGCCCATCATCGGCACACTTGCAATCGCAGGCAGCCTGGCTGGGAAAAAGAAAATTGCCACGACTGCGGGCACCTTGTCTACCACAAATGGAATGTTTGTTTTCCTGCTGATTGTTGTGGTATTGCTGATTGGTGCGCTGAGCTTCTTCCCGGCGCTTGCCCTTGGTCCGCTTGCTGAGTTCTTTGGCAGCATTGCGTAAAGGAGGTTTACAGATATGCGTACAAAACAGAAAAGTGCTTTTGCCGACCGGAAAATGCTCGGCAGGGCAATAAAAGATTCTTTTGCGAAATTAAGTCCGAAAACACAGGCAAAAAACCCGGTCATGTTTCTGGTTTTTGTGTCTGCGATCTTGACCAGTATCCTTTGGGTGGTATCCCTGTTCGGGTTAAAAGACGCTCCAAGCGGATATACACTGGCGATTGCCATTATCCTTTGGTTTACCGTGCTATTTGCCAATTTTGCCGAGGCCATTGCAGAAGGCCGTGGTAAAGCACAGGCAGATTCTCTCCGGGCATCCCGAAAGGATGTGGACGCACATAAAATTCCCTCCGTATCGCAGAAGGAAAGCGTGACTGTGGTTCCATCCGCCCTGCTGAAAAAAGGGGAACTGGTGATTGTCAAAGCAGGAGAGCAGATTCCGGCAGACGGTGAAGTCATAGAAGGTGCGGCATCTGTGGATGAAAGCGCCATCACCGGCGAATCCGCTCCTGTAATTCGTGAGGCAGGCGGCGACCGCAGCGCTGTAACCGGCGGCACCACTGTACTGTCGGACTGGATTGTTGTCAGAGTGACCAACGAAGCCGGAGAAAGCTTTCTGGACAAGATGATTGCGATGGTAGAAGGTGCTGCCCGGAAGAAGACGCCCAACGAAATTGCTTTGCAGATTTTTCTGGTAGCCTTGTCCATTATCTTTATCTTGGTGACAGTCTCCCTCTACACGTATTCCATTTTTTCTGCAAAGCTGGCGGGAATTGAGAATCCCACCTCTGTAACAACTTTGGTAGCGCTGCTGGTATGCCTTGCTCCTACTACCATTGGCGCTTTGCTTTCTGCCATCGGTATTGCCGGTATGTCCCGACTGAACCAGGCAAATGTTCTGGCCATGAGCGGACGTGCCATTGAAGCCGCCGGTGATGTAGACATTCTGATGCTTGACAAAACCGGAACAATCACCCTGGGCAATCGACAGGCATCGGAGTTCATTCCGGTAGATGGTGTTGATATTCAGGAACTGGCGGATGCCGCTCAGCTTTCTTCTCTGGCCGATGAAACCCCCGAGGGCAGAAGCGTTGTTGTGCTGGCAAAGGAGCAGTTTGGAATTCGTGGCAGAAGCCTTCAGGACAAGAATATGCACTTTGTCCCATTTACTGCCGTGACTCGTATGAGCGGCGTCGACTTTGACGGCAACGAAATCCGAAAAGGCGCAGCAGATGCCATGCAGAGTTATGTGACCCATGCAGGCGGAATGTATTCTCCAGACTGTGATCGAGTTGTCAAGTCTATTGCGTCCAAGGGCGGCACACCTCTGGTTGTGGCTAAGAACCACAAGATTCTCGGCGTTATCTATTTGAAGGATATTATCAAGCAGGGTGTGAAGGAGAAATTCGCAGATCTGCGGAAAATGGGCATCAAGACCATTATGATCACCGGCGACAATCCGATTACTGCTGCGGCCATTGCTGCCGAGGCCGGTGTGGATGACTTCCTTGCGGAAGCAACGCCGGAAGGAAAGCTGGCAATGATTCGTGATTTTCAGGCCAAGGGTCATTTGGTCGCCATGACAGGCGACGGCACCAACGACGCTCCGGCTTTGGCACAAGCAGATGTTGCAGTTGCCATGAACAGCGGCACACAGGCAGCCAAAGAAGCAGGTAACATGGTGGATCTGGACTCTTCACCCACAAAACTGATCGACATTGTGCGCATCGGCAAACAGCTTTTGATGACACGAGGCAGCCTGACTACCTTCTCCATTGCCAACGATGTGGCAAAATACTTTGCCATTATTCCGGCGCTGTTTATGGGACTTTATCCGGGACTGTCTGCTCTGAATATTATGGGGCTGCATTCCCCGCAAAGCGCTGTCCTCTCTGCGATTATTTATAATGCACTCATCATTATCGCGCTCATTCCGTTGGCGCTAAAAGGTGTGAAATACCGTGAGGTCGCTGCCGGAAAGCTGCTGTCACGGAACCTGCTGGTTTATGGTCTGGGCGGTCTGGCGGCTCCCTTTATCTTTGTGAAACTGATTGATGTTCTGCTGGTGTTCACCGGCCTGGTATAAGGAGGGGATATATCATGAAAACAATAAAAAGTGTATTACCAAAGGCAGGTATGATCTTTTTAATCTTTACTCTGCTGTGCGGCGTAATCTATACGGGTGTTGTCACAGGAATTGCTCAGCTTATTTTCTCGGATAATGCCAATGGAAGTATCATTGAAGTAGATGGGAAAAAATACGGCTGTGAGTTGCTGGGGCAGCAATATACGGATGAGTCCCATATGTGGGGACGCATTATGAATATCGATGTTTCTACCTATACAGATGAAAACGGAAAGGCGCTGATGTATGCCGCCCCATCTAACATCTCTCCGGCAAGCGAGGAGTATGCACAGCTCGTGGCAGAGCGGGTGGAAAAGCTCCGGGCTGCCGACCCGGATATGGATGAAACAGCTGTTCCGGTGGATCTTGTCACCTGTTCCGGCAGTGGGCTTGATCCCCATATTTCCCCGGCGGCAGCGGAGTATCAGGTAGCACGCATTGCAAAGGCAAATGATATGACCGAAGATGAAGTGCGTGAGATCATCCAAAACTGCACCGACGGACGATTCCTTGGCATCTTTGGTGAAGAGACCGTCAATGTGCTGGAAGTCAGTCTGATGCTGGACGGTATTCTGGAGGGGTGAAATGAACATAGCTAAAATCATGATTCCCAAAATCTCCACTGTATTTCTTCATGAAAAGGATACGATTCGTCAGGGATTGGAACGGTTTATGGTACATGGCTATACCGCCGTCCCGGTACTGAATGATCAGGAACAGTATATTGGAAGCGTGACGGAGGGAGATTTCCTCCGCCACCTTCTTGTTTGCCAGACAACAGACTTGAAAGTACAGGAGGGATACCGACTTGGCAGCATTGTTCGCAGAAATTTTTGCCCTGCGTTACAAATAGATGCAGATTTCGAGCAAGTTGTAACTTCAATGCTGAATCAGAATTTTGTCCCCATCGTTGATGGCCGGAATGCTCTATGCGGGATTCTGACAAGGAAACGGCTGATTGAATTTCTGGCACAAGCTCGTGATAAAAAAGAATACGTCCTGCATCTTTAGACGGCCTTAATACAGATACGCATTCTCTTTTACCTTCTTTACTCCATTTGATTTATGATTAAGGACACATAAAGGGGTATAAAGGAGGATTGCAGTTATGGGAGTAATGTTGTTAAAAAGGAAGTTGACTTCGTTTCAAATTATCATCCTCGGGTTTTCCGGTGTGATCCTTTTCGGCACCTTCCTTTTAATGTTGCCGTTTTCCAGCCGCAGCGGACTGGCAACGCCTTTCTCGGATGCATTGTTTACTTCTACCTCAGCAGTTTGTGTAACCGGACTCATTATACATGATACGGCAACATACTGGTCGGCCTTCGGCCAGCTTGTCATTTTACTGCTGATTCAGATTGGAGGCATGGGGGTTATTACCGTAGCCGCATCCTTTGCAATGATTTCCGGCCGGAAGATTTCTTTGATGCAGCGCAGTACCATGCAGGAGGCGATTTCAGCGCCAAAGGTAGGGGGAATCGTTCGCTTGACTGGCTTTATCGTCAAGGTGACACTGGTGATGGAACTGCTGTGTGCAGCCGTGATGGCACCGGTGTTTTGCCGTGACTTCGGAAAAATTGGCCTTTGGATGGCACTGTTTCATTCCGTGTCCGCTTTTTGCAACGCAGGCTTTGATCTGTTGGGTGTGCGCACTCCCTTTTCCTCCCTGACCAGCTATGCAGCGAATCCAGTCATAAACTTTACGATTATGTTCTTGATTGTGTTTGGCGGCATTGGCTTTCTGACTTGGGATGATATTCGGACAAATCGATTGCATTTGCACAAATATCGGATGCAGAGTAAGGTGATTCTTTGTACCACAGCGGTTTTATTGATCGTTCCGGCAATGTACTTTTATTTTTTTGAGTTTGCTGATCTTACCCGAAAGGAACGGCTTTTATCTTCTCTTTTTCAAGCCGTGACACCACGAACGGCGGGTTTTAATACGGTGGAATTAACGGATTTAAGTGAGGCCGGACAATTTATCACCATTGCGCTGATGCTGATCGGCGGTAGTCCCGGGTCTACCGCAGGCGGTTTGAAAACAACAACCATTGCTGTTTTGCTTACTACTGCGATTTCTACCTTTCGGCGCAGAGAAAATGCCAACCTCTTTGGACGTCGCATTGATGATGATGTCGTAAAAAATGCAGCGACAATTTCGCTTATGTATATCACGCTATGTTGTACCGGTGGCCTTATCATCAGCGTTTCCGAAGGACTTCCCATGCTTACCTGCCTTTTTGAAACTGCCTCGGCTGTTGGCACAGTCGGCCTGTCCCTGGGAATTACGCCGGAACTGAATCTGCTCTCACGGAGTGTTTTGATTCTGCTGATGTTTTTTGGGCGAGTAGGTGGCCTTACATTGATTTTTGCGGCCTTGTCCAGTGCACAAAAGAAAGTTTCAAAACTACCAAAGGAAAAAATAACAGTAGGATAAAGGAGACATTATGAAATCAATTCTTCTAATTGGTCTGGGGCGATTTGGAAAGCATATTGCCCTGCACTTAAATCATTTGGGTCATCAGGTGATGGCGGTAGATACTTCGGAGGAACGTGTAGAGGCTGTTCTGCCCCTTGTTACCAATGCACAGATTGGAGACAGTACGAATGCCGATTTCTTGGAATCTCTCGGTGTTCGCAACTATGATGTATGCATTGTGGCCATCGGCAACAACTTTCAAAGTTCATTGGAAACAACTTCTCTGCTCAGTGAATTAGGAGCGAGGTTTGTAGTTTCCAGAGCTGCAACCGATGTTCAGGAAAAGTTTTTGCTGCGTAACGGTGCAAACGAAGTAGTCTACCCGGAAAAACAGCTTGCAAAGTGGACAGCAATCCGTTACAGTGCGGATCACATTCTCGATTACATAGAACTGGATGAAAATCATGCCATGTTTGAGATTCCCATTCCCAAAGATTGGGCGGACCATTCGATTGGAGAGCTCGATATTCGTAAAAAATTCAACATTAACATTATGGGAATCAAGAAAAGCGGCAAGCTGGAGTTATCTATTTCTTCAGACACAGTGCTGAAAGCAGGAGATACCATGTTGGCGTTGGGAAGTAACAGAAATTTGCAAAAGTGCTTTCATACTTGATTTCAAGAAAAATCAAGGGAATGGGGGGTGAATCCATGCAGGATGTTATTTTACTTGTAAGTACATCAGCTATATTTATTTTTGGGTATTTTCTGATGAAAAAACTGGATGTTTTTCTGGAAAACAATTGGAATGAGCAGGAAACCGCTCTGACCTACAGCGAAAACAGCTTGAGAATTGGTTTTTCCAACCCATTAATGGCAGGCGGTCTCGCAGATGCTTTTGAGACTGATGTAGCCCTCGGATTGCAGGAACTCGATCACATTGTTGCTGCTGCGCTTGACCGTCTCCATGTTCTCTCTGGCCTTGCCGGAAATGCTGAACTGATAGTTGTTCCCAATCAGTCGATGCAGACCCTCCAGACACCAGAGAAAGATACCCTCTTTCTCCCACAGCAGCTTGTCCACCAGAAACGGATCGTCCGCTCTGCCTGCGGGCCGGTCTTTGGTGGTCAGCACGATCTGGCGGCGAAAGAAACCGTCGGACTTGTCGTGCAGGGCGGTCAGCGCACCGTTTCCGAAGCAGAGGAACCGGACATAGAGCTGGCTTTGGTAACTCTGGACGCCCTTGCGCTCCATGTCCATTTTGCACTCGGACGTGACGATGGATTTGATATAGTTGGTCTTGGGCAGGGCGCTCAAATCCATATCATCGTCCACCATCAGGAGTTTGTTCTCCAAGTCCGCACGGCTGAACCGGTTGCTCTCCACCTTCTGGATGCTGGTGGTATTCATGCTGTCGCCCAGCAAGGAGCGCATGACAAGACCGATACGGCTTTTGCCCTCGCCGCCCTTGCCGATCAACATGAGCATTTTCTGCCCCTTAGTGGTCGGCAGCAGGCAGTAACCCAAAAACTCCTGCAAGGTGGGAATGTCCTCCGGTTGCAGCAGCTCGGACAGGAATTGCAGCCACTTTTTCGGAGTGGGCGCGTCAGGGTTGTAGGCGACCGTCAGCCGGTTGTTGCAGTAGCTCTTGTCGGCGGTAAAGCTGCCGTCCATGAAGTACGTTCCGTTGGCAACATGGATGCGGTCGGTTTCAATGGGCAGCGGCGGCGAATACGCTTGCAGCTTGATGCTGGCCAGCAGATTTGTTACGACTTTGGACAGGCCGGAGGTCAGAACTCCGGAGATTTCCTCCAGAATGAGATTGCCGATTTGCCCCTCATCCTCAATGAGGCCATCCACGGTGAACAGCCGCCCGCGCACACATTTCATGGGGTGCTTGTCCAAAAACTGCTGGCAGAACAGCACTTCATTGATGTGTTTGCCGTCGTACCAGTCAGGCCACGCCTGCGGTGTCATATCCATCTTCGATTTCCTCCTTGTGAGTTTTCTCTAAGCGCTGCCGCAGCCTGTCCAGTTTGCCGTCCGCCACCTGCTGCTGAATTACCTCGGCGCGTTCGTGGGAATCGCCGGAAGTGAGGATATCCAAGTAATATTCCGCCTCATCCAGCTCATGGCAGGCTTCTACAAACCGTGCGTGAACAGGCTTGTCAGGTGACTGCGGCGCATACCGCACCTTCCAGTTCCGCAGCACACGGGCGTAATCGGACAGAACAGAAAAGCACAGCCGCTCGTTTTCCATGAGCTGCTGTGCTTCTGTTCGGATGCGCTTTGCGTGGAGCGCCGCTGCGCTGGGCGGTTTGTCCGGGGTAAGGTGAAAGTCTGCTGCCAGACGCTGCGCCGCCTCATAGAGCGGCAAGCCGAACAGCCTTGCAGCAAAGTCGATCACATCGCCATGTTCCCCGCAGGCAAAGCAATGGTAGTGATCGTCTGCCACATATAAGCTGGGATACCGGTCATTGTGGAACGGGCAAAGGGCCATGCCGTAATGGTTGACCTCCACGCCGTACCGCTCCGCCGCCTCCCGGCAGCTTACGCCGTATTTGACAATTTCAAAAAGATTCATTGTTCCTCCATTTCTGCGCAAAAAACGGCGGCCTGCCCATTGAGGGGCAAGCCGCCGGTTGCGTCTTATCTTATGCTGATTTCGTTTCTTTTTCGTTCTTAGCTTCTCGTAGAGCTTTCTTCCGTGCGCCCTGCCGCTTGATCTGTGCTGCATACCGACAATCGTCACTGCAATATTTCACATCTGACCTCGTTGTGGTGAACACCTTGCCGCAGTTTTCGCAGGTACACGCCCGGCTGCGGCCCTCTGCCGCCTCCTGACAGTAGAATTTCGCACGGCAGTTGGGGCCGCAGAACAGGGTGTTCGTCCGTTTGGATGCAAATTCCTGACCGCAGCACTTACAGGTCAGCGTGAAGGGCTGACCGACAGCGTGTTCTCCAGCCTTGATTTTCTGATACCGCTCCCGGCTTTTGATGCGGTGCCGCTTGAGCTGTTCATGCCGCTTGATTTCTCCCTCAGTCAGCTCCGGCGCGGGAAGCTCAAACTGCCCGATAAAGCGAAGGTGAATTTCTACCTCCTGCACCCGGTCGCCGTCGATGCGCTCTGGGGCGTGGACGATGATTTTCTCAATAAATTCGTTGATCATGGGCGTGGTCAGCTCGGAGAAATCCGTGTACTTCCTTGCCAGCTCCAGAAACTGCTTGGCTCGGTCGGTGTCCTCCGCAAAGGCGGACATCTGCGTTTCCATTTCAGAGACGGATGCCGTCAACGCTTTCTGCTCCGCCTCATATTCCGCCAGCAGACTGTCAAAGCGTTCGCCGGTGATGCGCCCGACGGCAAAGGATTCATAGAGTTTTTTGATGATGGTATCCAGCTCGGAAATCCGCTTTTTCTCCTTGTTCAGCTTCCGCTTGGTTTCCTTGGCGGCTTCCGCCTGCCGAAGCTGGGAGGCAGAGCGTACCTTTTCCATGAACGCCTCCTGATTGGAAATTGCAAAGGTGCTGACCGTGCGGATGGTGTCCAGAATCAGGGCACGCAGAGCCTTGGTACTGATATGATGTCCGCAGCAAGCGGCAGACCGTTTTTGCCCCGCCAGCTTGTAAGTGGAGCATTCAAACACATCATAGGGATAAGGCTTACCTTCTGTCCCCCTTGACCGCTGATTATACATTTTGGCTCCACAATCGGCGCAGTACAAAAGACCGGTCAGCGGATTTGCCTCACCCAACGTGTCGATGCGCTTGGGCGTCTTGCGGAGCTTTTGTGCAAGCTCCCATGTTTCCCTGTCCACAATGGCCTCGTGGGTATCCTCAAAGATCAGCCAGTCCTCCTTTGGATTCATCACGGCGTTTTTATCTTTATAGGACTGCTTGTGGGAGCGGAAATTCACCGTATGCCCCATATACTCCGGCTTGGTGAGAATCTGCCCCACGACATAGCCGCTCCAGTTATAGGGATTTGAAAATTCTTCCTTGCTTTTCCAGATGCCCTTGCCCTGCTTGCCGAAGTACACGGCGGGCGTCTCCACCTTATCCTCAAAGAGAATACGGGCAATAAAGAAAAATATTTTTTCGGGGAGGTGAAGCTGTCGTGGAACTTTGGGAGGATGAACTGCTGCTGGATGATGATTTTTCCGATGAGGAAGAAGATGCTGAGGAGCAAATAGAGAAAACCAGTCTTGAAATGGATGCGGACGGCTTTGCCGATTGGGAGGATTCCTCTGACGGTGCGCCGGAGGACGAGACACTGGAGGAAGCGCTTGCAGAGGAACGCACGCTGGAGCTGGAAAGCGAGCTGGAGCAAGACGAGCACCCCAGAGACTACAACGCCGAGCAGGAGGACGAGGAGGAAGAAGCCGCGCCCACCAGCGAAAAACGGCTCAAACGGGAAATTCGCGCAGAGGCTCTGCGGCGGCTGGAGGAAGCAGCCCGGACGGAATCGGATTTTCTGAGTGTTGTGGACGAGTGGAACAAGCTGGACAGAAATCGGGAACGCCGGGAGCGTGACCACGAAAATCTGCGCGGGGATGTGCCGTTGGAGTTTCAGGCCGTGCCTGATCCGAAGATCGCCCCGATGTGGATGAATTTGCCAAGGTTTCGCCAGCTTTGTCAGGGAAATTTTCTTGACATCATCTTCTCCTGTCCCTACGAGCTGCACCAGCTGACAGCAAACCGTTTTCTCTCCAAACTCTTCTTCACCCTCAGCGATGAACAGAAGGAGGTACTGTACTACCTGTTCGTCAAGCAATACAGCACCACAAGGCTTGCTGCCATCCGTGGGCAATCCGACCGGAACATCCGTAAGCTGCGGATGACCATTCAGAAAAAGCTGCAAAGGCGGATGTATGAGCATCTGAGCGAAAAGCTGGAAAAGGACTACAGCATTACCCTGCGAGAGCGCGAGTTCGTGGAGGAATATGAAGCACTGCTGCAAACCATGGGCAAAGATGCCGTAATCCGCCGGGAAAACAAAACTAAACCGAGAAAAATGAAAACCGTCCTTGACGGAGCCAAGGACGGTTGATACAATAGTAATATGGTTAATATATAGTTGGATTACGAGCAGAGAGGAACAGTACCATGAAGAATCTCTTTGAGCAGTCCCGTTCCCATTGGGTGCGGTATGACCGCTATGAACTGAAAACTGCCGCAGACGGAAAGCGGTATATCACGCCGGGGAAGAATGCCAAACCCGACATCTATAATCCCTTGAAGGAAGCGCCGGGAATCGTGCTGGATGCGCTGAATGTGGGAATGCTGATGATGAACCGCAGTCCGGAGGACGAGGTGCAGAAGGCCATTCTGGAGTTTGTGACCCATTACGGTTTGCTGGGTCTGATGACGGCGCTACCCACCACGCCGTCCTTTATGGACTATGAGTCGGTGTATCTGCCGAAAAATCATTTTATCAAAGAGGAATCCATGGAAACAGAGGACTATCTGGCACTATTCTATCCCTTTGACCATCTCGACGTGGTGAAACAAAGTGTTGAGTCCAGCTGGAGCGTGTCCAGCGACCGCACGATGGTGGCGCTGACCATGACCTTTGCGGATGAGCCTATGGCGAAAACCATGAGCTTCCAGCGGGAGTATGCTGAAGCCTATGAATGGGTAGCGCAGCAGTTCAAGGACTGGGCCTTTACGCTGACCACTTCCATTCTGTATTATAACGATTATGACCTGATCGATGAGGACACCCGGAATCTATACCGCAAGGGCATGGCTGCCTTCGGCGGCATTGCGCCCAGCTATCATATTGAGTTGCTGGACAAGCCGACCATCTATTGGGACTTCCACTCCCTGTTGTTGGGCGTGCAGATGATGTTCAGCTTCCTGCTGGTGGATGGAGAGAAGCCTCTGCGGCTGTGCAAGCACTGCCAGAAGGTATTCCTGAGCAGCCGATCCAATTCCGCATTTTGCAGCCCCCGGTGCAAGAATCAGTATAATGTCTATAAGAGCCGGGGGAAGAATAAGGGACAGGAGGGTGAAGAAAATGATTGACCGCTGGATCGCAGAGGCAACAGAGTGCGATTTCAAGGTTGCCTTGGAAGTGAAGAAGCCGAAAAGCTGGCTGAAAAGCGTCAGCGCCTTTGCAAACGGCATCGGCGGCACGCTGTTTTTCGGGATTGATGATGGCAGAAACGTGATAGGCTTGTCAGATGCGCAGACCGATGCAGAGATGATCAGCCGGTTGATCAAAGAGCGTATCACGCCTTATCCGAGTTTTATCCTCACGCCAGAACGGGAGGACGGCAAGGATATTCTTGTGCTGTCTGTGTCCGCAGGGCGGTCTACTCCATATTACTATAAAGCGGACGGTATCATGGAGGCCTACATCCGAATGGGCAATGAAAGCGTGATTGCCCCATCCTATGTCCTCAATCAGCTGATTCTCAAAGGGATGCACCGCACTTATGACGAGCTGATTTCTGAGTATGATTTTAAGGATTACGCTTTTTCCAAGCTGCGGGAGCGATATAAGGCGTGGACGGGCAACAGCATGGAAGAAAAGCTGTTCGATTCCTTTGATATGCGGGACGAAAACGGCAAGCTGACCAATGCAGGCGCTCTGCTTGCGGACGATTCGCCCATCCGGCATTCCCGCCTGTTCTGCACTCATTGGAACGGTCTTGATAAAAGCGGCGGCATGGTAGATGCGCTTGACAGCGCAGAGTATTCAGGCAGCCTGATTATCCTGCTCAATGAGGGTGTCAGCTTTGTCAAGCGGAATATGAAAACCCGCTGGAAGAAAACCGCAGATTCCCGCATTGAAATGCCGGATTACTGCGAACGAAGCGTTTTCGAAGCGCTTGTCAATGCGCTGATCCATCGTGATTATCTGATACTGGGCAGCGAGGTCCATATTGATATTTACGATGACCGTCTCACCATTTATTCTCCCGGTGGTATGCCCGACGGCACACGGATACAGGAACGGGATCTATCCAGCATTTCCTCCACACGCCGCAATCCCATCCTTGCGGATATTTTCGGCAGATTGGGCTATATGGAGCGGCAAGGCAGCGGTTTTAAGAAGATTACCGAATCCTACCATGCGGCTCATAACTACCGTACTGAGCTGGAGCCTAAATTCTATTCGGACGTTACTTCGTTCCAAGTGACGCTGTACAACCTGAATTATGGGCAATCCATTGATAAAACGAGTATTTCGGATGAAAACCAGTTGTTTGATGAGCAGAAAGCAGTTGTTTCTGAGAAAAACCAGCTGTTTGAAACACTCCTTTTAGGGCTGAAAGCGAAAGCAAGCACCAAGGAAACAATGCTAAGGCTGTATCATAAATTTGGTTTTGACGCTGCATTTGCACGAGCGGATATTATGAAGCTCGCGGGTGTAACCTCCTCACCGGCAGGTGCATTGATAGATAAGCTCAAAAGCGCAGGACTAATAGAACCTGTTACCGGTCAAGGCAAGGGCAAATATAGGTTCGTATTGCCCAGAGAATAAGAGAACGCCCGTTATCGGCCATGCAGCCAATAACGGGCATTCATCAGTTATATACAAGTTCAGTCAGAACAATTTCCTCAGCACGGCTGCGGATGCTGTTCATGCGGCGTACCCATTCCAACTGGTCAGCAGCTTTCAGGGCTTCAGTCGCACTTTCTTGCTTTGCCATAGCAGAAACGATGATTTCCATATGCTCGTTGCAGGCTTGGTCAATCTCGGCAAGGTGCCGATGTAGCGTCCCAGATGTGAGAAAGTTCGCGTAGAGAACAGGCCGATGAGCTTTCAGATAACTGCGGCGCATACGTCCGTATTTGCCTATCTGATATTCTGGCTCATCTGGCAGGGTAAGGTTTGGGATAAGGTAATCGCCCTCCTGATGATAAGTGCCGCCCATTTGATCAAATAACGATTTCATAAAAATCAGCTCCTTTGTGTGTTGATTTCCAGCGGTTATAAGGTGTTTTGACTCCTTTCCTACAACTGCTGTTCCATTCACCACAAATGAGCCGCAGTCATATGTATTAGGTGGGAGAAACCACCCTTTACATATTAACTCTTGGTTTTGGATGCTGTTGGAGTCGCCCTCCAGATTATCATCTCGGGACAGACGGCAATAGAGCGCCGTGATCTTTTGGTTTGGCTGTAACATATTGACCTCCTTCATAAAACGCCAAACCGATTGAGAGATTGCAACCATACAATACCCTCAATCGGTTTGTTTGTCTATGCGAACCTGTTTTTCAGGCGGAAATATTTTTTGCGTCCTGCTCCAGGTCGATGACCTGTTTCATAAGATCGACCGTAGATTGCGTTCCTCCGAAACTGAATTCCGCGAACACAATGTACTCTCTGCCGCATACATGCTGTCGGCGGCTTTTTATAATCTTGCCGTCCCTTTCTTCCACTGCGGTATCCCGCACTGCCTTGGCAGAGGGAATATCCTCATCTCCATGCTTTTCTTCACTGTAGGAGCGGGGACGCTCATTGTATTTGAATTTATACGCCATATCGTTCCTTTCCCCTGACGCTACAGTCAGGCAACAAAAATAGCAGACCGTTACATGGTCTGCTGCTGTGTTTGTTCTGCCTGCTGATCTTCGGTCCACTGCTGTTCTGTAGATGATTGCTCATCCTGTGTGAGCACCATGGCTACGCCGGCCACCAGTCCGATGACAGCGCCGATATTTTTGGCTTCCTGTTCTGCCTGGATACGGCGGTAACGTTCCTCGACATCTTCGTTACCATCATCCAGTAACGCTCCAGTTACCGCCAGACCATACAGTCCAGCGTGGAGCGGCTTCATAGAAACAGGTTGCGGATGTTGCTGACCACTGTCGCTGTGCCATACCCCATCCCCAGCAGTGCCGCCACGATGAGCAGTACCAGTACGATCCATTTGGCCACTACGATCAGGTCGAAGTCCGGAAGCCAGTCCAGCCATTTGCAGGAATGCTTTTCTTTCTTCTTCCCAGCCTGTTCCAGCAGAGTGGTCATCTCCGTCAACGATTTCTGGATCTCCGCCATGCTGTTCTGCACCGCTGTCAGGTCTGTGTGTGATCTCAGGTTCGGAATATACTCCCGCATTCCACGCACTTCCCACCCGATGGATTCTGTCTTCTGTGTCAGCATCGTCAGAGCCTCCGGCAACGGACACTGGATGACAATGGGCGTGATCGGTGAACTCGACTCCTGCGCTGTCGGCTGCGGTGAAGGCTCGGGCCGGTTCAGGGCCATGAGCTCGTCCATAGATAATTTCTTCTCTGATCCTGAATTCATATTCCATGTTCTCCTTTAGATATTTGTCACCGAACAGCAAACGGTCCCGACACTGCCAGCCACTCGGCGTGGTATAGGTGATATTCTTTCGGGACTTTTCCCAGCGAACCTTGTAGCCCTCGCTCTCCATCAGCGCAATGAACTCCTCGCGGTTGGAAGCGTGGCGCATACAGTCATTGATGATATTCATGAGCTGCAGCTTCTTGCTCTGACCGCGGGCCGCCGTGTGATACTCTCCGATGGTCATAGTCTTTGTTTTCTGCTTTTGTTCCCTGGGTTGAAATACAGGAAGTGAAAACTCCTTGCAGACCATGTCGTTGCGTTGCCGCAGTTCCTGGAGCTGCTCCTTTGCGATATGCAGTTTCCGTCCGGTATCGAAATTGACCGAGTTGATGAGGAAGTGGGAATGGATGTGCTCACGGTCTGTGTGGGTGCAGACCAGAACTTCGTATCCCTCATAGTACTCGGCCAGCTTCAGCGCGGCCGCGTGAGCGGTGACCGGGTCGACTGCTTCGCCTTTCGGGAAGCTCTGTACCATGTGATAGAACAGTACACCGTCCGTCTTGTGGTAGAGCCGCTTGGTGGTCATGAAATCCGCGTAGACAGATTCCGGCTGACAGTTGATACCTGTGACCAACTGCTGCCCCTCGAACTCGGTCTTTTTATCCTGCATGGTATACCGCATCACGGCGCTCATGCATCCGGTGGTCTGGCCCCGCTTGTAGTTTGTGAAGCTGATGATAGCCATAGCTTACCAGCGCTTTCGTTCAAGGATCATCCGAACGGCACCACAGAGTTCAGAGAACGCCCGACATACGCTTTCCAGATCGATCACGGTCACTCGTCCCATGTGCGCCAGGGTGACGAGCTGGTTCAGATTTCTGCCGATGGACTTCAGCTCCTTCAGCACTTCTTTTAGGCCGTCGATGACCACCACCTGCTTTCCCAGGCAGCAGGCAGTGACGTAGTCGCTCATGGACATCCCGGACTGCTTCGCCAACTCCTTGATGGCCTCCCGGTCTGTGGACGCCATGCGGGTGCTGAATTTAACATCTTTTTTCATGTCGTTTCCTCCAAATCGTAGATAAAGTGGGTCCGGGCTTCTGCCCGGAATTCATGCGGAAGTCGGGCAGCGGCGTTGCCGCAGACCAGACAAACGCGATGCTGGCCACCTCCAAAGAGGTGATTTCCCTGCACCGAACACCCGGGCTCCGCTTTCGGCCACAAATGGCCACAAACGGCGTTTCTTTTTCCCTGCGGGTGGTTTACTCGCCATGCCCGGCAATCTCCCGCAAATCGCCGCACAGCGCCCCAACAGGGTCAACAGGGGCGACTACAGGTACACCCTGGGCATCGTCACTTTCGGCACGGCGCAGCTCGATGAGCCGCTTCCCGTTGCTGCGGCGCACCATACCGGAAATTCCGATTTTGCTTAGCGCGTCAAGGTTTTGCAGGATCAGGCGGGACACTTTCTTAGGCGAGATACGCTCCATACCGACAGGGTCGATTTTTTCAGACAGCTCTGTGGGAGTGCCGATAAATTTCGTACGGTCGCGCATCAGTTCAGAGACCAGATAGGTGATCCGGTCGCCCAGTAGCTCCGGCTGCGTTCTGCTGTCTGCTACCATCTCCCACACGTTTTCAACGTTGCGTTTCAGAGACAACTCCCGGTATTCAATGTCACGACCGATGCAGGAGAGCTTCGCCTTACCGCTGCCGCGCCGATCTTCCACCAGAGTAAAACTGGAATCCACCGCCCCGCTGATGGCTGTCGTACCGGAGATACGGTTGAACACATCATCGGCAGTTTCCTTTCGCAGATGATGGATCAGCAGGATGGCGATGCCGTGCTTGTCCGCCAGCCGCTTCAGCACGGACAGGTCCCGGTAGTCATTGGCGTAGGTGGCATCGTGGACGGGGCGGACCATCTGCAGCGTATCGACGAGGACCAGAACAGTATCCGGGTGAGCTACGAGGAAGCCCTCCACCTGCTCCTCCAGCCCCTGGCCGATGGGAGCGCACTCCGTACAGAAATGGACGCTGTCCGGCGCGTCCTCTGTGATCTCGAAGAGGCGGTTCTGGATGCGAAGGACGGAGTCCTCCAGGCAGAGATAGAGGGTGGTGCCCTGCTTCACGCTCATTCCCCAGACCGGTTCTCCCTTGGCCACCGTCACCGCCAGCCACAGGGCCAGCCAGGACTTGCCCACCTTGGGTGAACCCGCCAGGATATGCAGACCCTGAGAGATCAGCGTGTCCACCACAAAATTGGGCGGCTCCAGCGGACGGTCCATCAGCGTCCTACCGTCCACCGTGACCAGAGGACGGTCCATTTTGTTGCTCATAGTCAGTACCTCCAATTCAAAATATCTGAATACAAAAATCTCCCACCTCGAAAGAAGTGGGAGTAGTATTCTTTTAGAGGAGCAGTACCCACAGGACTTTTGAGCATCCCCTTGCCCCTCTGCTTGTATCGTGGTGGAAAAGATGGTATCCTGATAAAAAGCATGGACAGATTAAAAATCAAGTAGGACAAATTATTGCAGAGGAGGGGGCCAGCGGAAATGGAGGGGAGCATCATACGCAGACCGATCCTGCCAGCGAAGGATGACAGAGCACTGCGGCGCAGCTTCACGACTTCGACCCTACGAAATCAGGAGTCTGGAAGATCGTAGTTTCGATACAGTCTGGTGAGAATTTTGCGCAGACAGGAGACCGCAACAGTCCCCTTTAGGACATGTTTAGGAAAAATCAAGAGTCATACTCGCATTTTTATACGTTCCGTGCTATAATGCAGAAAAACACGAAAGGCCGGCAACTATGGCTACACATATTTTAGTCGTCGATGACGAGACTGCGATCGCAGATCTGGTGGAGGTCTATCTGAAAAACGAAGGCTTCACCATCCACAAATTCTATAATGCCTCCGACGCCCTGGCTTGTGTGCGGACGACACGCTTGAATCTGGCGGTGCTGGATGTGATGCTGCCGGACATGGACGGCTTTACCCTCTGCCAGCGCATCCGGGAGGACCACCTGTTCCCCATCATCATGCTCACCGCAAAGGTGGAGGATATGGACAAGATCATGGGGCTGACCTTGGGAGCGGACGACTACATCACCAAGCCCTTCAATCCTCTGGAACTGGTGGCCCGGGTCAAGACTCAGCTGCGCCGCTACACCCGGTACAACCCCAGGGAGGGGACAGTCCAGGAGGTCACCGAATACGACTTTCGAGGCCTTCAGATCTCCAAGGCCACTCACAAGTGCGTCCTGTTCGGCGAGGAACTGGCCCTGACGCCCTTGGAATTCTCCATTCTCTGGTATCTATGTGAGCACCGGGGGAATGTGGTGTCCAGCGAGGAACTGTTTGAACATGTTTGGGGCGAGGCGTTTATGGACAGCAACAACACCGTCATGAGTCACATCGCCCGGCTACGGGAAAAGATGCACGAGCCCAGCCGAAAGCCCAAATTCATCAAGACCGTTTGGGGGGTGGGGTACACCATTGAGTAAGAAAGGAAATACCCGCAGCCGCCGGAGATCTTTGCGCATCTGGGGCGGCTACCTGCTGGTCCTCATGGCTTGGGTGGTCGCAGTGATGGCCTTGGCATTCCTGGGCTTCATCATCTGCGCCAGCATCACCTGGCAGCCCTCGCCGCTCCACGACTTCCTGAATTGGGTTCGAGACTACATCGTTCTGGTCTGCATCGTCACAGTGCTGGCGGGCTGGGTGGTCATCAGCTTCTATTTTATCTCCAAGCCCATCAAGCAGCTGGACGTGGTGGCCAATGCGGCAGAGCAATTATCCCGCCCCAGTGAGGAGCCCATCCAGCTGCCGGATTCCCTGGAGGACATCTCCATCCAGCTGAATCTGGCCCGGGAGCAGGCTCTCCGGGACGCCCGGGCAGCCCGGGAGGCAGAACAGCGGAAAAACGACCTAATCGTCTATCTGGCCCACGACCTGAAAACGCCCCTGACCAGCGTCATCGGCTACCTGACCCTCCTGCGGGATGAGCCTCAGATCTCCCCGGAGATCCGGGCCAGGTACACCGGCATCGCCCTGGAGAAGGCGGAGCGGCTGGAGGACCTCATCAACGAGTTCTTCGACATCACCCGCTTCAACCTCTCTCGCCTGGAGCTGGAGTGGCAGAGCGTGGACCTGACGCGGATGCTGGAGCAGGTCGCCAGCGAATTCCGCCCCATTTTCGCAGAATCGGGGCTGTCATGCAGCCTGGATCTGCCGCCCAAGCTGCACTATTCCTGTGACCCGGATAAGCTGGCAAGGGTCTTTGATAATCTCCTGCGCAACGCGTCTTATTATAGCCTGCCGGACAGCACGGTGGAAATTGCCGGACGGATAGAGGCCGAGAAAATCGTACTCACCTTCTCCAATGCGGGAAAGAACATCCCCCAGGAGAAATTGGACCGGATCTTTGAACAGTTCTTCCGTCTGGACAGCTCCCGCGCCACCCGGACAGGTGGTGCGGGCCTTGGCTTAGCCATCGCCAAGGAGATCGTGGAGCTCCACGGCGGGACCATTCGGGCGGACAGCACCGAGGATCGGATCACCTTCACCATCTGTCTTCCGTCAGACCATTCAGAAGCGCCGTAAGAAAATCACAAGAATTTCGCAGAAAACTTGCAAGGCATCCGTTGGTAGATAGACAAGTATGAAACGCCTGGTTCTGGTACCATTTCAGTATCAGAACCAGGCGCTTTATTTTGATTAGGAGGTCTTATCCCATGAAAACCATTCTCGTTCTCTTCGGCGGATGCTCCACGGAGTACGAAGTTTCTCTCCATTCCGCCTATGCGGTGCTGTCCCACATGGACCCCGCCCGCTATACTCCTTTGGCTGTGGGCATCACACGGGAGGGGCAGTGGCTCTGCTATACCGGCGACCTCTCCCGGCTGGAGGACGGTACTTGGCAGCAGGCGGCAGACTGTATCCCCTGCACCCCACTGGTGGAACGGGAGGCCCACGCTTTACTACTGCTGGACGGCTCCGGCCGCCGTCTCCTCTTTGACGCGGTATTCCCAGTCCTCCACGGCAAGAACGGCGAGGACGGTACGGTACAGGGACTCTTTGAACTGGCCGGGGTCCCGGTCATCGGCTGCGGGACATTGTCCAGCGCCTTGTGCATGGACAAGGACCGGGCCCACCAGCTGGCGGCCCTGGCCGGCATCCGGGTCCCCCGGAGCCACGTCTTTCATTCCAGCGATGATTTCAGCCGGACCGCCCAGGCAGCGGAGGAACTGGGATACCCGGTGTTTGTCAAGCCGGTCCGGGCCGGTTCCTCCTTCGGTATCACCAAAGTCTCCGGGCCGGAAGAGCTGCCCGCCGCCATGGGGGAGGCCTTCCGCCACGACAGCGCCGTGATCCTGGAGGAGACGATCCCCGGCTTTGAGGTGGGCTGCGCGGTCATGGGCAACGAGGAACTGACCGTGGGTCTGGTGGACGAGATTGCGCTGTCGGAGGGCTTTTTCAACTATGAGGAGAAGTACACCTTAAAGACCTCCGCCATCCACTGTCCCGCCCGCATCCCGCCGGAGAAGGCGGCAGAGATCCAGGCAGCGGCAAAAACCATTTACCGTGCCCTGGATTGCCGGGTATTCGCCCGGGTGGATCTGTTCCTCACCCCGGATGGGGAGATCGTCTTCAATGAGGTCAACACCATCCCCGGCTTCACCGCCCACAGCCGCTACCCCAGCATGATGCAGGGCATCGGCATTTCCTTTGGGGAGCTGGTGACCCGCCTGATCGAGTTGGGGGTGGCGGGATGAGAACCGTGTCGATTCCCCGGGAGCAGATTTTTCAGGGGCCGCTGGTCCTGGTCAACCGGGCGCATCCCCTGCATGAAAAAGAGCGATCTGCGCTGACCTCGGTGGACCCGCACCACCCCGACATTCTTCTTGAAAGCCGGGCACGGCAGCTACTGTCTGCCTGTATCCAAAAGGCGGGGGGACAGCGGGAGATCGTGCCGGTGTCCGGCTGGCGGAGCCAGCAGGAACAGCAGCGGATCTGGGACGACTCCATGGCGGAGCATGGGGAGACATTTACCCGCCAGTATGTGGCCCTTCCAGGATGCAGTGAGCATCAGACCGGCCTCGCCATCGACCTGGGAAAGGCTGCCGGATACATCGACTTCATCCGGCCTGCCTTTCCCTATGACGGCGTCTGCGGAAGATTTAGGCGTCTGGCGGCCCGGTACGGCTTTATCGAACGCTACCAGCGGGGCAAGGAGGAAGTCACCGGGATCTCGGCTGAGCCGTGGCACTTCCGCTATGTGGGGGCGCCCCACGCCCAGCTGATGGAAACCAACGGGCTGTGTCTGGAGGAGTACCGGGACTTTTTGCGGCAGGGTCCCCGGAGCGTTGCTCTGGAAAACGGCCGTATGGCCCAGGTGTTCTATGTGCCCGCCGCCGGAGCCGTCACAGAGGTGGAAGTGCCGGAGGGCTGCTGCCAGATATCCGGCGACAATGTGGAGGGATTTATCCTGACATGGTGGGGGGATACCCATGAGAACGGCTAAGAAAACCGTCCCGACTTTGGACCTCTTTCGTCTGGCGGCAGTCCTGCTGGTGGTGATAAACCACACCTCGCCCCTGGCGGATGTGTCTGCCATGGCTGATTTCTGGCTTACCCGGGTACTGGCCCGGGTGGCAGTCCCATTCTTTCTGATGACCACTGGGTACTTTCTGAGCCGGAATCACTGGGCTGGTGTGGGGCGGCAGCTGAAAAAGCTCTGCCTGCTCTACGGCGTCTGCATCCTTTTGTATCTGCCAGTGAATCTCTATGCCGGCAGCTTCACCGGTCCGGCGGATGTTTTGCGGAAACTGCTGGTGGACGGCACCTTCTACCACCTGTGGTATTTCCCGGCGACCATTCTGGGCATCGTCATCGCCCGGTGGCTCAGCCGGCTGGGCCTGCGGGTGGCTCTGCCTGTGGCGGCGCTACTCTATCTCATCGGTCTGGGCGGGGACAGTTACTATGGACTGGTTTCCCAGATCCCGCTGCTTCGGACCCTTTACGACGGCATTTTTACACTGTGCGGCTATACCCGCAATGGCCTGTTCTTCGCGCCACTGTTCCTTCTGCTTGGGGCCGCCGGAAGGCGGTGGAACCAAAAGCTGTCTCTGGCGGGCTTCTTCCTCTCTCTGGCAGCCATGAGCGCCGAGGGGCTGTGGCTCCATCGCATGGATGTCCAGCGCCACGACAGCATGTACCTCGCCCTCCCCCTGTGCATAGTATGCCTTTTTTCTCTGCTGCTGGGCGGAAACAAGGGCGAGTCCAGGAAAGTCCGGGAATTTTCCACAGCCATGTATGTGCTCCATCCCCTCTGCATCGTACTGGTCCGGGGAGCGGCAAAGCTACTGGGACTGGGAGAAATGCTCATTGAAAACAGTGTTCTCCATTTTATTGTGGTGCTGGCGCTCAGTGCGCTGCTCTCCGCCCCTTGCCTGCTGAGGCTTCAAAAGAAGCCCAGCCCCACCGCTCGGGCCTGGCGGGAGGTGGATCTGGCGGCCCTTGGGCACAACGCCCAGGTGCTGCGGAACACATTGGCCCCGGGGACAGAGCTGATGGCGGTGGTAAAGGCGGAGGCCTACGGTCACGGCGGGGCAGTGACCGCCCGCACCTTACAGCGAGCGGGCGTCCGGGCCTTTGCCGTGGCCTGCCTGGCCGAGGGGATTGCTCTGCGAAAGGCGGGCATCCGGGGGACGATCTTGATCTTAGGTTATACCTCCCCGGAGGAAGCTCCGCTCTTGACACGATGGCATCTGACCCAGACGGTGGCGGATATTGACCACGGGCGGGCCTTGGCAGCCAGAGGGCGGCGTGTCCATGTCCATCTGGCCCTGGACACGGGGATGCACCGGCTGGGCATCCTGGCGGAAAACCGGAAGGAGATCCTGGAGGCATTCCGGCTTCCAAACCTGGTAGTGGACGGTGTCTTTTCTCATCTATACGTCTCGGACAGCCTGGAAGCCGAAGATGTTGCCTACACCCAGGAGCAGCTGACCTTGTTCTATGATACGGTGGCCTGGCTCCGAACTGCCGGATATGATCCCGGCAAAGTTCATATCCAGTCCAGCTATGGACTTTGGAACCTCCCAGCTCAGCCCTGTGACTATGTCCGGGCTGGAATCGCACTCTATGGAGTTCGAAGCGATGATGCGCCTGTTCAGCGAAGCCTTGACCTGCGGCCGGTTCTGTCTCTCCGGGCCAGAGTGGCCAGTATCCGCACTGTACAAGCCGGAGAGAGCGCCGGGTACGGGCGGGTCTTTCAGGCAGAGCAAGAAACCAAACTGACGGTGGTCACCATCGGCTACGCGGACGGTCTGCCCCGGGATCTGCCTCAGCGGGGCGGCCAGGTGCTGATTCAGGGCCGGCGTTGTCCTATGGTGGGGTGGATGTGCATGGACCAGTTGCTGGTGGACGTCAGCGATCTTTCGGAGGTCGCTCCTGACGATACAGTGACTATTATCGGCCGGGATGGCGGTCAGGTGATTCGGGCAGAGGAACTGGCTGCATGCTGTGGGACGATTACCAACGAACTGCTCTCCCGGTTAGGCATGCGGTTACCCATTGTTTCTGGTTAAAGAGCGGTAGGGAATTTTACAAAGATTCCGGTTCGGATTTCAACATGAATATACCTTTAAACAGGAATAGCCACCAACCACGATGAAATGGTTGATGGCTATTCCCGTTTGGTCGACACCAAGAGATTCTCTCAATCGGTTTAATCTGGTGTTTTCAAGATGTCCTTATGAGGAGTCGCCCTTGGCCCTGCCTGCTTTTTTTATCACTTATTTACCGGCACTTCTGTGCGGCCTCCCGTCCGGCCCGGAAGGCCCGGATGTTCAGCTCCTTCACCTTTTCGGGGACGGTATCGGCCACCACCTGCTCCCAGTCGATCTGGGGGCAGCCCAGGCTGTCGCACATGGCGCCGAAGAGCACCACGTTCATGCACTTGGCGTTGCCCAGGTCCAGGGCGATCTCGCTGGCGGGGACGGCGATGGTGCGGAACACCTTCTCCATGGCCTCGATGCAGCCCTGGGGATAGGTCTCGGCCCCGGAGGCGATGGTGGTGGACTTGATGGCATAGTCGTTGATCACGGCCACGCCGTCGGGCTTGAGAAACTCGGCATAGCGGACGGCCTCCATTTTTTCCAGGGCCACCATGATGTCCGCCTCGCCCTTGCCGAACACGGGGCCGTATACCTTGTCGCCCCAGCGGACCTGGGTGGACACGGAGCCGCCCCGCTGGGCCATGCCGTGTACCTCGCTCTGCTTGACGTCGTATCCGGCCTGCATGAAGCCGTTGGACATGATCTTGGAGATCAGGATGGCGCCCTGACCGCCCACGCCCACCAACAGGGCGCTTTTCACGTTGGACATATCAGTTTTCCTCCTTTTCGATGGCGTCGAAGGGGCAGACCTGGGCGCAGACGGTGCAGCCCACGCACTGGGTGCGGTCGATGACGGCCTTGCCGTTTTCCATGGAGATGGCGGGGCAGCCCACCCGCAGACAGCTGCGGCAGCTGCGGCACTTGTCGGCGTTTACATGGCACATGCCCTTGCGGAACTTATCCCGCTTGATCAGCAGGCAGGGACGGCGGGTGACGATGGCGGGCTGCTGTCCGGCGTCCAGGGCGGACACCGCCTGGTCCACGGCGGCCTTCATGGCCTTCAGGTCCTGGGGGTCCACCGTCAGCACCGGGGCAAAGCCCAGGGCGGTGAGAATTTTCTCCACGCTGAGCAGGGCGGTGGGGTCCCCCTGGAGGGTATAGCCGGTGCCGGGGTTATCCTGGTGTCCGGTCATGCCAGTGATGCGGTTGTCCAGCACGCAGGGGATCATCCGTCCCTTGTTATAGACGATCTCCGCCGCGCCGGTCATGCCGCTGTGGAAGAAGGTGGAGTCGCCCACCACGCCGAACACCACCTTGCCGGTGACGCCCTCTTTTTCAAAGCTCTTGGCGATGCCCATACCGGCGGAGAAGCCCGCGCCCATGCACACTACGGAGTCCATGCAGTTCAGGGGCTCGGCGCAGCCCAGGGTATAGCAGCCGATGTCGCCGGTGACCACATAGTTCTTGTTCCGGGACAGGGTATAGAAGAAGCCGCGGTGGGGGCAGCCGGGACACAGGGCCGGGGGCCGCTTGGCCGGGGTCACATCCACGGTGCGGAAGTCCGCCTTCCGGCCCAGGACCCGCTCCCGCAGCAGCTGGGTGTTCAGCTCGTACAGGGGACCGGTAAGCTCCTTGCCCACGCAGGGGATGCCGGCGGCCTTGATCTGGTCCTCCATAAACGGCTCCAGCTCCTCGATGACGTAGAGCTTCTCCACCCTGGAGGCAAAGTCCCGGATCAGGTCCATGGGCAGGGGGAAGGTCAGGCCCAGCTTCAGGAAGGAGGTCCCCTCCGGGAACACCTCCCTGGCGTATTCATAGGCGATGGAGGAGGTGACCACGCCCACCTTGCCGTCGCCCATTTCCAGCTTATTCAGGCCGTTTTCCAGGGCACGGGTGCAGCCGTATTCCTCCAGCTTCTTCAGGCGCTCCTCTACGATGGGATGGTTGGCATAGGCGTGGGCCGGGGTGCAGACGAACTTGCGGACGTTGCGGGCATAGGGAGCGTGGGTGTGCTCCTCCCGCTTCCCGAACTCCACCAGGCCCTTGGAGTGACAGACCCGGGTGGTGGTGCGGTACAGCACCGGCGTGTCGAACAGCTCGGACACCTCGCAGGCCAGGGCCACGAAGTCCTTGCACTCCTGGGCGTCGCTGGGCTCCACCATGGCGATCTTGGCGGCCCGGGCATAGTGGCGGTTGTCCTGCTCATTCTGGGAGGAATGACAGCTGGGGTCGTCGGCGGTGACCACGATGAACGCCCCGCCCACGCCCATGTAACCGGCGGTGAACAGGGGGTCGGCGGCCACGTTCAGGCCCACCATCTTCATGGTGCAGAAGGACCGGGACCCGGCGATGGACGCGCCGTAGGCCACCTCGGTGGCCACCTTCTCGTTGGGGGCCCACTCGCAGTATACGTCGTCCTTATACTGGGGCAGATTTTCCAGAATTTCCGTGCTGGGGGTGCCGGGGTAGGCGGAACAGATTTTGATCCCGGCCTCATAGACGCCCCGTGCGGTGGCCTCGTTGCCGGACATCAGATGCTTCATGGTGATCTCCTTCCTTTCTATACGCTGTTTTTGCTCTTGTATCAATATTCCCGGGGCTGGGCCTGGCCGTGGAGCACCCGCAGGGCGCCCTCCGCCAGGGAGCGCATCTCCTCCTCGCCGGGGAAGCGCAGCACCGGGGCAAGACCCCCCACATAGGCGGTGATATCGTCGCAGAAGGACTGCTCATAGGCCATGCCGCCGGTATAGGCGATGGCGTCCACATGGAAATGCAGTACCGCCGCCATGGCGCCCACGTCCTTGGCCAGCTGGTATACCAGGGCCTGATAGGCCTCCGTGAATTTAGGGTCCCCCTCCTTCACCCTGGCGCAGATGACCCGGAAGTCCGTGGTGCCCAGATAGGAGAACATTCCGGCCTGGCGGCCCAGGATCTTCTTCACCTCGTCCTGGCTCCTGCCGGAGAAGCAGAAGTTGATGAGCTGGTTCACCGGCAGGCCCCCGGCCCGGTCCATGCCCATGGAGCCCTCGTCCTTGACGTTGAACAGATCCACGATGCGGCCGTTGTGGTGGGCCGCCACGGACACGCCGCCGCCCAGGTGGCAGACGATCAGGTCCGCCTCCTCATAGGGCTTGCCCAGGGCCGCCGCAGCCTTCCGACCGATGGACTTCTGGTTCAGGGCGTGGAACTGGCTCAGGCGGCGGAAGGGGGCAAAGCCCGTGTAGTGGGCCACCTCCGTCAGCTCATCCACGCACACCGGGTCCACGAAAAAGGCGGGAACGCCCACCATGTCGCCGATGCGCCGGGCCAGATACGCCCCCAGGTTGGAGGGATGCTCGCCATAGGGGGCGGTCTCCACGTCGTGCATGACCCGGTCGTTGACGGCGTAGGTGCCGGAGGGGATGGGCCGGTACAGGCCGCCCCGGCCGCACACCGCGTCGAAGTCCGACAGGCGGAAGCCGCTCTGCGCCACGGCGTCCAGAATGGCCTGCTGGCGGTAATCCGCCTGGTCGATGACCCGGTCGAAGCGGTCCAGCTCCTGGGGGGAGTGGTCCACGGTGGTCTTATAAACCTGCGTCTCCTCGTCGAAAACGGCCACCTTGGTGCTGGTGGCGCCGGGGTTGATGACTAATACCTTCATGGGCAGGCTCCTCTCTGTATGGGAATTTCACCGAATAACTTAATGAACAGTTCCATTATGGCAGTGTAAGGCCGGTTTGTCAACGGTGATTTCCGGCGGGAACCAAACCTTGTGGGACCCCACAAAAAAACCGCCTCCGGCCCTGTCGTTTTGACAGAACCGGAGGCAGTGCCGCCGGGAATTATTGCAGATTCAGCCGCTTTTTCAGCATCAGCAGGGTCAGCACGTAGTACGCCGCCCCCAGCAGGGCGGACACCCCCGCCGCCGCCCACGCCAGGGAGCTGAACACCTGCGTCACCGGCAGGCTGCTCCAAAAGTCGGGGCTGATGTCGATCTGAATGCCCACCGAGGCGAAAATGGACCCGATGGTCTGGGTGACGATGCCGAAGCCGATGTAAAACACCACCGACAGCAGGACCTTGTGGTTGGAGAAGCTGTGGCCCAGGGAGATGGCGGCGTAGAACTTCAGGAACGACACCAGGCAGGACACCAGGCACAGCACCACCAGGGCCGCGGCGCAGCCGGTGAGGTTGCCGGACAGATGCTGCCGCAGGCTCCGCAGCCCCTGGGCGATCAGGGAGAACACGTTCTCCCGGCCCACCACGGAAATTTCCGCCATCCACGCCAGCGCCGCCAGCACCGTGGACAGGACGCTCCACACCAGGGCCACCAGCAGCTTGGACCAGATCAGCTGGCTGCGGCTCACCGGCAGGGTGAACATCAGATACCCCTCGTCGGTCATCAGGTTCTTATAGAACCGGTACACCATCAGCACCAGGGTCAGCAGCAGCATACCGAAGGTGGTCACGCCGAACAGGGTGGCAAACACCGTCTGGACGACGGACAGCACCGTGCTCTCGGGATACCGGCCCAGCAGGCGGCCGAACAGGGTGCAGCCCCCGCAGGACACCAGCAGCAGGGCATACACCGGCAGCATGATCCGCCCGGTGGCCCGGAATTCGTGACGAAGCAGCTTACTCAGCATAGCGGAACACCTCCCGGAACAGCTCGTCCACGCTGCAGCCCTTCTCCTGGCGGATCTGATCCACCGACTGCTGCAGCAGAATGCGGCCCTTGTTGATGAAGATCACGTCGTCCAGCACGTTCTCCACGTCGGCGATCAGGTGGGTGGAGATCACCAGGGAGGCATTCTCATTATAATTGCTGAGAATGGTGTGGATGATATAGTCCCGGGTGGCGGGGTCCACGCCGCCGATGGGCTCGTCTAGCAGATACAGCCGGGCCCTCCGGCTCATGACCAGGATCAGCTGCACCTTTTCCCGGGTGCCCTTGCTCATCTGCCGGATCCGCAGCCTGGGGCTGATCTCCAGGGCCGTCAGCATATGCTCGGCGGCGTCCCGGTCGAAATCCGGATAGAAATCGCAGAAAAAGTCCAGCAGCTGCACCACGTTCATCCACCCGGACAGATACGTCCGCTCCGGCAGATAGGACACCAGCTCCTTGGTCTCCGGCCCCGGGGCATGGCCGTCGATGGTGACGGCGCCGCTGCTGGGGACCAGCAGGCCGTTGGCCAGCTTGATCAGGGTGGACTTGCCGCTGCCGTTGGGGCCTAAAAGCCCCACGATGCGCCCGGGCTCCACCGTCAGACTGACGTGGTCCAGGGCCAGGGAGCTGTCGAAATATTTGGTCAGCTCCCTGCATTCCAGAATCGCCATGTTACTCCTCCTTCCATTCCTCCAGCAGCGCCTTCACCTGCTGCCGGTCATAGCCCAGCTGCGCCATGGACTCCAGATATTCCCGGGTCCGGCTGCGGGCCAGTTCCTCCTTGGCGCTCTGGATCACGGCGGTATCCTCCGTGACAAAGCGCCCTGCCGTGCGCTGGGTGTGCAGCAGGCCGGTGCCCTCCAGCTCCGCCAGGGCCCGCTGCACGGTGTTGGGGTTCACCCCCGCGTCCGCCGCCAGCTCCCGCACGGTGGGAAGCCTCCCCCCGCTGGGAATGGAGCCCGACAGAATGGCCAGGGTGATCTGCTGGGTCAGCTGGGTATAGATGGGTTGGTCGTTGCGAAAATGCCACTCCATGGCCCCGCCTCCTTGTGTTGATGTCTTATGCAAGTAATACAATAATACAAATGCGGCCCGTTGTCAAGCCCCAAATGTAAATTTTTTCCCCATCGGTTGACGGGGCGGGCCGGGAAAGCTATACTGGAAGATGAAAAGAGGTATCCACCCCCTTCCGCGAGAAAGGAGAGTTTTTCATGAATCACAGCTGGAACCACGACCCCTTCCAGGGGGGCGGGCCGGTGCCCCACCGGCCAAAAAAACAGCGGCGGCCCATCGGCACCCCTGTGGGGCGGACGCTGCTGAACCTGGCGGTGACGCTGGTGTTCGGAGCCATCTATTTCTATGTGACGCTGCCGCCGCTGAACCTGCACTCCGGCGACTTCTATGTGTTCGTACTGCTGCTGTGCGCGGTGTACTGCGGCTGCGCGGTGCTGACCTCCGGGTTTCAGGGCAGCGGGGCCAAGGGCTACTTCGGCTTTGTGAAAAAGCAGTGCACCGTCCCCTTTGTGCTGGGCCTGGTGCTGGTGGTCACGGCGCTGATCGGCGCGGCCATCGGCTGGGAGGTGTTCCGGGCCGGGTCCTACCGGGATCTGCTGACGGTGGAGACCGGCGACTTCGCCGCCGACATCAAGGAGATCAGCTATGACCAGATCCCCATGCTGGACCGGGACTCCGCTGAGAAGCTGGGCAACCGCAAGCTGGGCGAGCTGGCGGACATGGTGTCCCAGTTCGAGGTGGCCGGGGACTATACCCAGATCAACTACAAGGGCCGCCCGGTGCGGGTGACGCCCCTGCGCTACGGCGACTGGATCAAGTGGCTGAACAACCGCGCCGACGGCCTGCCCGCCTATCTCATCATCGACATGGTCACCCAGAACGTGGACGTGGTGCGCCTGGACCAGGGCATCCGCTATACCACCGCCGAGCACTTCAGCCGGAACCTGGGCCGCTATCTGCGCTTCCACTATCCCACCTATCTGTTTGACACCCCGGCCTTCGAGATCGACGAGGAGGGCAATCCCTTCTGGGTCTGCCCCCGGATCAAAAAGACCATCGGCCTGTTCGGCGGCACGGACATTGCCGGTGCGGTGCTGGTGAACGCCGTCACCGGCGAGTGCACCTATTACGACGCGGCGGACGTGCCCGCCTGGGTGGACCATGTGTACCCGGCGGAGCTCATCGAGCAGCAGTATAACTACCACGGCGCCTATATCAACGGCTTCATCAACTCCCTGTTCGGCCAGCGGGACGTCACCGTCACCACCGACGGGTATAACTACCTAGCCATCGGCGATGACGTGTATATGTACACCGGCATCACCTCCGTGGTGTCCGACGAGTCCAACATCGGCTTTATCCTGTCCAACCAGCGCACCAAGGAGACCCGGTTCTATACCGTGGCCGGGGCGGAGGAGTTCTCCGCCATGGATTCCGCCCGGGGCCAGGTGCAGCAGATGAACTACACCGCCACCTTCCCGCTGCTGCTGAACATCGCCGACCAGCCCACCTATTTCATGGCCCTGAAGGACGCGGCGGGGCTGGTGAAGATGTACGCCATGGTCAACGTCAGCCAGTATCAGATCGTGGCCACCGGCAGCGACGTGGCCGAGTGCGAGGGCAACTATCGCCAGATGCTGGCCCGCAACAACCTCATTGACAACTCCGACGCCAACATCCCCGCCGATACCCAGGAGGCCACCGGCGTGCTGACGGATATCCGCACCGCCGTCATCGACGGCAACAGCCGGTACTATCTGCGGCTCCAGGGCGAGAGTGTGTACTATGTGCTCTCCGCCGCCGACGCGCCCCAGGTGGTAACCCTGAACACCGGCGACCGGGTGACCATCACCTACCGGCCCCAGGAGGACGCCTCCATTCTGGAGGCTACCGCCGTCACTTTGGTGTCCGGCAGCAGCGGTACCGGCACCGTTGACAACCCCACGGACCCCATCAAAATCAACCCCGCCCCGGGCATCGGCGACATCATCACCGACCCCGGCGACGGCGGACGGGTAGAGCTCCCGGTGGAGCCGCCCCCCGAGGAGGTCCGGCAGTAAGGAATAGGAACTGTCCCAAAAAGGTCCCCGGCGCAGTGCGCCGGGGACCTTTTGACGATATTTTTTCACTTTCCGCTGACGCTCAACAGAGCGGTGGGCAGGCTGCCGTCCAGCAGCAGGATGCACCGGCGCAGATCGTCGCCGATGTTCTCCGGCATGCCGGACTCGATCCAGTCGAACACGCCGCTCAGCAGGCCCCGGGCATAGAACCGGGACACGAACTCCAGGTCCTCCTGCCCCACGTCCAGGCCCACCGCCGCCTGATCCACGATCCGGCGGATCACCGGGCCGTAGCCCTGCATCAGATAGCGCTCCAGGTCCCGGCGGTTCACGGAGCGGTAGGCGTTCATCACCAGGTGGCGCTTGCTGCGCAGAACATCGGTGATGGTGTGCAGCTCCTGCCGCCAGTCGCCGCCGGCCTCCCGGACGGTCTGGGCCAGGTTGGCGGCCTCCCGTTCAAAGATCCAGCGCATCAGGTCGTACACGTCATGAAAATGATAGTAAAACGTCTGGCGGTTCACACCGCACCGGGCCACAATGTCCTTGACGGTGATCTTTTCCAACGTTTTGGTTTCCAGCAGCTGGCACAGGGCCTCTGCCAGGTCGTGCTTTGCGTTCATGGGCAGCAGTCCTCCTTTACATGATGCCGGATTTTTCCTTGCTGCGGGCGATCAAGCGGTTCAGGGGCCTGGCCGGGTAGTACAGCAGCATACCCAGCGCCGCAAACAGCACGCACATGCCCGCCATCACAGCCAGATTCGTCCAATATACGTTTTCATACCGTCCGGCGATGGTCTCCCGGAGCATATCCATGCCGTAATGGAACGGCATCAGGACATACAGCTTCTGGAACACCTCCGGCAGCACGTCGATGGGATAGGAGCCGCCGGAACCGGCCACCTGGATGACCATGATGATCACGGACAGGGCCATGCCGATGTTGTCCAGGGCGTACACCAAGGCGAAGTTCATCATGGTGAAGTTCAGGCTGCACACGCAGCAGGCCAGCAGGAATAATCCCGGGTGCAGGCACTGCATCCCGATATAGTACACGCAGCCAAGCCCCGTTACCAGCGCCTGGACCATGCCCACCAGGAAGAACAGCTGGTATCTTCCGAAGAACCGCTGCCAGGGACGCAGCAGGGGCAGCGGCGGAATGGGGGCGTTCACATGGATCATGGTGGCCGTCAGCAGGGAGCCCACAAACAGGGCCAGCATGATGTAATACGGGGCCATGGCGCTGCCGTAGGTGGTGATTTCATACACGGGCACCGTCTCCATGGCGATGGGGTCGGACAGATACCCGGCCAGCTCCTCGGGGTTGTTTTCCAGCACGTCCAGAAAGCGGCGGAAGCCGTCGCTGGTGACAATGCGCTCCACATCGTCCGACAGCTTCCCCAGGTCCCCCCGCAGGGTGGCCGACAGCTGGATGGCCCCGCCCAGGGTGGTGCCCGTGGACTGGATGGCGTCCTGATACCGGCCCAGCTTATCCCCCAGGGCCGTCAGCCCGCCGGACACGTTGTCGAACACGTTCTGAACGGCTTGGAGCTTCTCCTGCACGTCCCGGTTCAGCTCCTCCACCCGCTGGTTGACGCTTTCGCTGATGCGCAGAGCCGCCTCCCGCAGGTCCTGGCGGACCTGGTCCAGCTTGGCCTGAACCTCCTGGTTCCAGGACTCCAGCTGGCTGGGGTCCTCCAACTTTTTCAGCAGGTCCCGAAGCTCCCCGATGTGGTAAATGGCGTTGCCCAGCCGCTCCTGGATGGCGGGATAGTTGTCGGCATAGTCCCGCAGCTTCTCCAGCCGCTGCTGCTGCTCCGCCAGCCGCTCATCCAGCCGCTGGGCGGGGCCCGCCAGAAAGTCCGCCACGTCTTCCGCCGTTCCCATGGCGGCGGCCAGGTCGGCGGCGATGACGTCCAGTTGGTTGTCGATGTCCTCCAGCTGCCGGGCAATCTCGGCCTCGGCCTCGTTCAGGCGGCCCACGCCCCGGTTCAGGGCGTCCTGCACGCCGGACAGGTCGCCGCTTTTGACGATGCTGTTCAGGTCGTCGGACACCACCCCGGCACAGGCCAGGATGTTATCCGTCTGGTCCGCCAGGGTCTGCATGGCCGACAGGGTGTTCTCCAGGGCCAGGAGACTCTCCTGGGCGCTGCCCAGCTTGTCAATAATGCCCTGAGACACGTCGTCGGCGTCCAGGCCCAGGGCCTTGCACACGGAGCTGACGGTGGTAACGGCGTCGGTCACGGTTTCCACCACCGTGGCGTTGATCTCGTCCTGCACGGCGGTTTTGGCCTTGTTGGTGATTTTGGGGGCAATGGCGTTCTTCTTCTGATTTTCGTAATACTGGATCTGGGGATGCCGCAGGTCCGTGTCCAGAATGCTGACAAAGTCCCCGGTGAAGTCCGAGGGCACGATCAGGGCGGCATAGTATTTGCCGGAGCGGACGCCCTCCAGGGCCTCCTCCCGGGAATCCACAAAGTCCCAGCCCATCTGGTGGTTGCTTTTCAGACCGTCCAGCACCATGGAGCCGATGTTCAGCTTCAGGCCCAGCAGCTCATAGCCCTCGTCCTCGCTGGTAACGGCTACCCGGATGTTGGAGGTGGAGTCCGGGCCATAGGGGTCCCAGTTGGAGAAAATGTTGAACCAGGCGTACAGGCACGGGATCAGGCACAGGCCCATGACCACCACCACGGCCACCACACTGGCGGTAAGGCGCTGCCAGTCGGACCGGAAGATTCTCCAGATATTTTTCATTTCCGCTCCTCCTTTGAGCCGTTCCCCTGCTGCTCCATATATTGGAAGATGCGTCCCAGCTGGTGGGACAGCGACTCCAGCCCCCGGGCCAGCTGCTGCACGTCCGTCTGAAGCCCGGCCAGCGCCTGGTTCAGGTCAGGGGAAACAGGCTGCGGGGCGGCCTGGGATGCCGGCGGGACAGGGGTGGGATTCTCCGGGACAAAAACAGGCTCGGAAACGGGGGCGGGCTCCGCCGCGGATTCCGTCACGGATTCCGGCTCCGCCGCAGGCGTCTCCGCCTCGGGGGAACCGTAATACCGGTCCCAGGCCTGGTCGTCGAACAGGCGGGCGAAGGCGCCGCCGTCCTCCTGCTGCGCAGCTTCGCCGGGGCGGGGCTGCGGCTCCGGTGCGGCAGGCGCGGCCTCGGCGCCCCGCAGACCCTGGAGCAGCTGGTCCAGATCCTCCTCCGCCTGGGCGGCGGACTGGGCAAAGCTCTCCTGCTCCTCCTGGGGCGGGTCGGGGGGCAGGTCCGGCTCCTGGCCCCGGCCCCGCAGCAGGGGCAGCAGCTGGGGCATGGCGCTGGGCAGCGGCGTCAGCTGGTCCAGCTCCACCTCTTTTTTGGTGATCCTCTTGACCTTGTTCTGCATTTCATAGTCGATGTATTCCACGGCGATGAGATACGCCGCAATGCCGAACATGGACATGATCCAAAGCAGCAGGAAGATCACCCGGGAGCCTTCCGACAGGAACAGCAGCACCAGGAACACCAGCGGCACCAGCAGCAGGCTCAGCATCCCCTTGCGGATGCGGCGCTGGTTGCCGCTGTGGAACTGAAGGACCTCCTGCAAAAGGGCCTGATATAATTGGCTGTATTTCTTTTCGTCCATGGGAAGTCCTCCTTTCTTACAGCATTTCGGTTTCTTCCAGCTTCTCCTCCATGAAGTGGTTCAGACCCATGAAGGGCTTGCGCACCCACAGGCCGATGAGCAGGGCCGCCGCGCCGAAAATCAGCAGGCAGCCGATGTTCTTCAGCCAGGTCAGCCCATACAGGCCGCAGATGCACTCCCGCATGGCGTCGATGGCATAGGGGAAGGGGAAGATGTGATAGATCTTCTGATACACGTCCGGCAGCAGCTCGATGGGGAAGGTGCCGCTGGACCCGGCGATCTGGAGCACCATGACCACCACCACGATGGCCTTGCCCACGTCGCCGAAGGAAATCGTCAGGGAATAGATCAGCAGGCTGAACACCAGGGAGGTGATGGCCCCGGTGGCAAACAGCAGGGCAGGCTCCACGCACTGAATTTTCAGCACCAGCAGGTCCCCGGCCACGATGACGGCGGCCTGGATCTGGCTCAGGACAAAGAACAGGAAATACCGGCCGAAAAACAGCTGATAGGGCTTGGGAGCCACCAGACCCTCCCGCCGGGCGTGGGGCTTGAGAATGGCCACCAGCATGACGCCGCCCACCCAGATGGCCAGCACGGAATAGAAGGGGGCCATGGCGCTGCCGTAGTTATCAATGGGATACACCGGCTCCACGGAGGTCTGCACCATCTGGGAGAAATAGGCGCCGTAATCCTCCGGATTGCCCCCCAGAATGTCCAGCAGGGTATCCAGATAATCGGGGCTGTCGCTGTCCTCCAGGCCGCCTAACAGGGAGCCCAGCTTGTCGATGGCCTGGCCCATGGCGGTGCGCCCCTGGGACATGAGCCCGTCTAAGGTCCCTGCCGCCGCGGAGGCCGCCGCCAGCAGGTCCCGGGTGTCCGCCGCGGTGCCGTGGAAGCCCTGAAGCAGGTCCTCGGACTGATCCAGCACGTTCTTCACGTCGTTGACCACGTCGTCAAACACCGGGGTCAGCAGGGTGTCCGTCAGCTTTTCCAGCTGGGCCGCCAGGGCAATGGTATCCTGCAGCAGGGCGGAATTCTCCTTCAGCCCGTCGGCCAGGGTGTTCAGCCGGTCCCGCAGCTGATAGCAGCTGTCCGCCAGGCGCTGGGCGGCAGCCGCCGCCTCGGCCCCCACGGGCCCGGCCTCCACCGCCACGGACTTGGCCCAGGCCATGAGTTTGTCGCCCATGTCGCCCATGGTCTGGGCGGCATCCCGGAGGTTCTCCTGAATCTCCGGCAGCTGGGCGTCCACGTCGATGCCGTTGAGGAACTTCTCCGCCGCGTCAAAGGCCTTGTCCAGGGCGGTATGGGCCTTGTCCAGGGCGGCGTGGACCTTCCGGTTCAGCTGGGCCACGGTGTCCAGAATCTCCTGGCCGTCGGGCCGGTTCTGGTTGATGTTGGAAACCAGGTCCGACAGGTCCTGGCGATAGCTGCTGTTGTCCTGGCCTGCGGCCTGGAAGGCGTCGATGGTTTTGGCACAGGAGCGCAGCAGGCTGCGGGTCTGGCCCAGCAGGCCCTGGACGGAGCCCACCGGGTCCTCCTGGCTCAGCTGCTGGGACAGGTCGTTGGCCCCCCGGAAGATGGCGTCCACCACCACGTCCAGATAGCTCTTGCTGATGGTGGTTTTCAGGGACGACACCGCCGTGTCGGTGATCTTGGTGGCCACGGCGTTCTTTTTATAGTTTTCGTAATAAGTAATGGTGGGCTTGTCGGTCCACTCCGTCAGCATGTGGTACATGTTATAGGAGAAGTCCTGGCCGATGACCACGGCGGCGTAGTAATCCCCGGCATAGACCCCCTGCTCGGCCTCCTCCTTGGTGTCCACAATGACCCAGTTGATGCTGGTGCTGCTGCGCAGGTCCTCCACCACCTCCCGGCCCTTGTTGACCTGGGTGCCGTCCTCCTCGGTCCAGCCCTTATCCAGGGACGCCACGGCGATGCTGATGTTGCCGGTGTTGCCGTAGGGGTCCCAGTTGGAATAGATATTCAGCCAGGCGTACAGGCTGGGCAGCACCGCGATGGCCAGGGCCACCGCCAGAGCAAAGAAATGCGTAAACAGCGAACGGGCGTCCGCCTTGATGATGCGCCAGATGTTCCGCATACGTTCCTCCCGCTTCCAAAAACAGATTCCGCGCCGGGGCGCGGCGTTTTGACAGTGTATAGACTATTATACTATACACTGTCAAAATTTCCACCCTTTTTTTGCATTTTTCAAGATTTGTTCATATCTTCCGGCAGGAGCCGGGCCATATCCTCCGGCAGCGGGGCTGTTACCGTCAGGCGGCGGCGGGTGACGGGGTGGGTCAGCTCCAGCCGGTGGGAGTGCAGGGCCGGGCGGGGGATCAGGGTTCGGTCCTCGGTGCCGTAGAGCCAGTCCCCCAGCAGGGGGTGGCCAATGGCGGACAGGTGCAGCCGCAGCTGGTGGGTGCGGCCGGTGCCGGGGGTCAGCCGCAGCAGGGCCCGGTCCGGCCCCTGCCACAGGGTCTCATAGTCCGTGTGGGCCGCCAGACCCGCCGGGTCCACCCGCCGCCGCAGCAGGGAGTCCGGCTCCCGGCCGATGGGCAGGTCGATGGACCCCGCCGCCGGGCTGGGCACGCCGCTGCACACCGCCAGATAGGTCCGGCGGAAGTCGCCGGAGTGGAGCTGCTCCATGCACAGCCGGTGGACATACCCGGTTTTGGCCACCACCATGACCCCGGTGGTGCCCCGGTCCAGGCGGTTGACGCAGTGGAAGCTCCCCTGGCCCAGATAGTGGCACACAGCCCCGGCCACGGTGACGGTCTCCTCCGTCAGGGCCGCCGGATGGATGGCGATGCCCGCAGGCTTGTTCAGCACCAGCAGGTCCTCATCCTCCCACAGGATGTCCAGGGGCCAGGCCACCGGCCGGATATGGGGATTGTCCCCGGGCAGGTCCGACACGTCGGCGGTGACGGCGTCCCCGGTGTGGAGCACCGCCGCCACCGTGGCGGGCCGTCCGTTGACCAGGATGGCCCCGGGCCGCCATTTCAGCCGGGACAGGAAGCTGCCGGAAATGCGCAGCTCCTGCCGCAGAAGCCGCCGCAGAGGCCAGCCCTCCTGCTCCGGGGATACGATATGAGTCAGCAGGCGCATACATACCGCCTCCCTTCAAAAAAGCGTGACAAATTCCGTGGGAATATGATACACTATGACCATCTCAGATTCAAGGAGGATCTCCAAGTGGCATCGAAAGTTTATTGGGCCGACCTGCGGGCCGACTATCGGGAAAATCTGCCCCAGAAGCTGACCCGTCTGATGAAAACCGCCGGTATGGGCCAGATCGACTTTGAGGACAAGTTCGCGGCCATCAAGCTGCACTTCGGCGAGCCCGGCAACCTGGCCTTTCTGCGGCCCAACTGGGCCAAGGCCGTGGCGGACTTTGTGAAGGAGCGGGGCGGCAAGCCCTTCCTGACCGACTGCAACACCCTGTATGTGGGCGGGCGGAAAAACGCCCTGGACCACATGGACGCCGCCATGCTCAACGGGTTCTCCCCCCTGTCCACCGGCTGCCAGATCATCATCGCCGACGGCCTCAAGGGCAACGACGAGGTGGAGGTGCCGGTGCGGAACGGGGAATATGTGCAGAAGGCCAAGATCGGCCGGGCGGTGATGGACGCGGACGTGTTCATCTCCCTGACCCATTTCAAGGGCCACGAGGAGGCGGGCTTCGGCGGCGCGCTGAAGAACATCGGCATGGGCTGCGGCAGCCGGGCCGGTAAGATGGAGCAGCACAACGCCGGGAAGCCCCATGTGGCCCAGGAGCACTGCGTGGGCTGCGGCGCCTGCACCCGGATATGCGCCCACAGCGGCGTCACCGTTACGGACCGCAAGGCCACCATCGACCACAGCAGGTGCGTGGGCTGCGGCCGGTGCATCGCCGTCTGTCCCCGGGACGCCATCCGGGTGAACTGGGACGAGACGGTCACCAATCTGAACCGGAAGATCGCCGAATATGCCCAGGCGGTGGTGGACGGGCGGCCCTGCTTCCACATCAGCCTGGTCATCGACGTGTCTCCCAACTGCGACTGTCATCCGGAGAACGACGCGGCCATCATCCCCAATGTGGGCATGTTTGCCAGCTTTGACCCGGTGGCCCTGGACATGGCCTGCGCCGACGCGGTAAACGCCCAGCCGCCCCTGCCGGGGGCCGCTGCCGCCGGGGACTGCGGCCATGACCACTTCCACCATCTCCATCCGGAGACGGACTGGATGAGCTGCCTGGAGCACGCGGAAAAGCTGGGCATGGGCAGCCGGGAATATGAGCTGATCAAAATCTGACCGGAATCTGCAAAAACCGGGCGTGCCGCCTGCGCGGCACGCCCGGTTTTTATGCGTGGGGCTTTACGTCCTGATAGAACATGTTCCAATCCACCTGATAGGCCCGGAGGGCGTCGGGGTTGTGGCAGATCATCCGCAGTCGCATGCCGCAGTCCGGCTGGGCATGGAGGAAGTCCGTCAGGGCCTTCAGGGCCACATGGGCCGCCTGGGGCAGGGGATAGCCGTATACCCCGGTGCTGATGGAGGGGAAATCCACCGTGCGGCAGCCGTGGGCCAGGGCCAGCTCCAGGCAGCTGAGATAGCAGCTGCGCAGCAGGGCCGCCTCCCCGTGATCGCCGCCCTGCCAGATGGGGCCGGGGGTGTGGATCACATAGCGGCAGGGCAGGTTATAGGCCCCGGTGAGCTTGGCATGGCCGGTTTCGCAGCCCCCCAGGGTGCGGCACTCGGCCAGCAGGCCGGGCCCGGCGGCCCGGTGGATGGCCCCGTCCACCCCCAGGCCTCCCAGCAGGGTGGTGTTGGCGGCGTTGACGATGGCGTCCACCCGGGATTGGGTGATGTCACCCAGGATGATGGAGATGTTTTCCATGGGTTCCTCCTGTATGATGTGCTGCTGCTTTGCGGGCAGCAAAAATGTTGAATAGGTCAAAAAGCTCTTTGCGTTCCAGCTTCTTATATGTTATAATCAACAAGATAAGAAGAAATTTTGAACGGAAAGGTGGTGAATTTCGTGCGGATCGTTATCCTCAGCGTGGTTTGCTCCCTGGCCGTCTATGTGGCGTGGACCCTTTTTTCGGAGTATCTGTTGAGCTCGGCGGGCTTGAACGACATGGGAGCGGCTCTCGCCGTCATTACCATGGGGGCGTTTATCATGTACCAACTGAGAGGAAAAAAGAAGAAGTAGCGGGCATCTCCGGCTTTTGCCGGGGATGCTTTTTGTATACAAGTCGCAATATTCTGGCCGGATATTACGTCTTGTTTTCGCTTTCCAGCTTCCGCAGGGCCTTGCGGAACTGGAGGGTGAAGAGGATCACCGTGCCTGTGACGGCGATGACGTCGGCCACGGGCTCCGCCAGGAACACGGCCCGGGTCTGGTCCGCCAGCAGGTGGGGCAGCAGATAGATCAGCGGCAGCAGCAGCACGAACTTCCGCAGCACCGCCACCACGATGGAGCAGGGGGCGTTGCCGATGGACACGAAGGTCATCTGGCAGGCGATCTGGATGCCCATCAGGAACAGGGCCCCGCAGTAGATCCGCAGCATCCCGGCGGTGAAGGCCACCAGCTCCGGCTCCGGCGTGAAAATCCGGGCAAAGGCCCCGGGGAACAGCTGGATGCAGGCCCACAGCACCAGGGCGTAGCCCAGGCTTACCTTCAGCAGCAACCAGAAGGTCTGGCGCACCCGCTGGGCGTTGCCCGCCCCGTAGTTATAGCTGGAGATGGGCTGGGCCCCCTGGGCGATGCCCTGCAGGGGCAGCATGGCAAACTGCATGACGCTGGAGAGGATGGTCATGGCCCCCACGGCCAGGTCGCCGCCGTATTTCAGCAGGGAGGCGTTGAAGCACACGGAGATGACGCTTTCGCTGGCCTGCATGATGAAGGTGGCGGTGCCCAGGGCCACGCAGGGCAGAATCAGCCGGGGCCGGATGGGCAGGGACGCCTTTTCCAGCCGCAGCAGGGTCTGCTTCCCCCGCAGGAAGGTCACCACCCATACGCAGGACACCGCCTGGGACAGCACCGTGGCCAGGGCCGCCCCCCGGACGCCCATGTCCAGGGCGAAGATGAACAGGGGGTCCAGCAGGATGTTGCACACCGCGCCGATGAGGACGGTTTTCATGCCCACCCGGGCGAAGCCCTGGGCGGTGATGAAGGCGTTCAGGCCCAGGGTCAGCTCCACGAACAGGGTGCCCAGGGCATAAATCTGCATATACTGGACGGCATACTCGATGGTGTTCCCGCTGGCGCCGAAGGCCAGCAGCAAAGGACGGTTCCAGATCAGCAGCACCGCCGTCAATACCAGGGAAATGGCCACCTGTAAAGTGAAGCACCCGCCCAGGATCCGCTGGGCCTGGTCATAGTCCCCCCGGCCCATGGCGATGGAGGCCCGGGGCGCGCCGCCGGAGGACACAAAGGCCGCAAAGGCGGAGATAATCATGATGATGGGCAGGCACACCCCCACGCCGGTCAGGGCCAGGCTGCCGTCACCGGGGATATGGCCGATGTAGATGCGGTCCACGATGTTATACAGCATATTCACCAGCTGGGCGATCACCGTGGGCACCGCCAGCTTCCACAGGAGCCGTCCTACCGGCTCCGTGCCCAGAAATTCCTTGTCCTGCGTCATTGCGCGTCCTCCTGTGTCATTTGGGATAGATTCCGGCGGAAGCCCTCCAGGCAGCGTCGGAAGGCCGCCAGGTCCTGGGGGTCCAGCCCCGCCGTCATCCGACGAAAAAACGTCTCTTGCAGCGCTCGGCCCTGCTGCACCACAGGCCCGGCCTTCTCGGTGCACACCAGGCGGCATTTGCGCCGGTCCCCGGGGGCGGGCTGCCGCAGCAGATACCCCTCCTGCACCAGCTTCTCCACGTGGAAGGAGACGATGCCCGGCTTCAGTCCCCGATAGGTGCACACGTCCCGGGCGGTGTCCAGGCCCGGGTTGTTGGCCAGAAACAGCAGAATGTCCACCCCGTTGGGGGCCAGACCCTCCCGGCGGCACAGGGGCTGCATGGCGGCGGCGTACCCCTCCAGCAGCTGCCGGGCGGCGGTGTATACCTGATAGGCGTTGGTCATGGTGATTCCTCCGATTTTGAAAGGTTCAATTTTGAACGATTCGTATTATACACCCTCCGCCGCCCGGATGCAACCGGGAAATGGAAAAAACGGAAGGGCGTTATTCGACACCGTGTTGACGAGTTTTTCAGAACAGTCGAAAGCGCGAAGAAAAACGAAAATCAAACTTCCGTATTTACATTTCATGATTTATATGGTATAATTCCTATTATCAGTGCAAACAAACGCATTCGAATTGGAAGGAAGGGAGCGACGACATGAAATTGCTGAAGGTTCTTCTGCCTCTGGCCTTGTGCTTCGTGCTGCTGGCCGGGTGCGGAAAAAAGGTGGAGCTGGCCGGTTGGGAGGACTATAAGGACCATCCCGCCCAGGATGTTTACGCCGGTGAGGTGGCCGCCCCGGAGCGGATCGTGATGACCCGGGATGGCCGGGAAAAGAATAGCTTTGACAAGGGCACGGAGACGTATGAAAAAATCGTATCCACCCTGGGCCAGCTGATAGAAGCGCAGCTGGATGAAAATGAACAGGTAAAGGACCTGGGCCGGAAGCTGGACGGTACAAAGTCCGGGGCAGAGCTGGAGAGCGGCGTCTGGCTGATTTATGAGTATGCGGCGGATTCCTACGCGCCGGTATATTTTGAGCTGACCGACACACAGAACAGCGTTGTGGGCATCTATTCTCCCATTGAGGACAGCCTGACGCTGCACGGCTTCTGGTCTGCCACCGAGGCCCAGGAGCTGCTGGATTATCTGAATAAGCAGTGAGTGCTTGAGAGGAGAAAGCTATGAAGAAAATCGCAAAGATCCTCCTGCCCCTGGCGCTGTGCCTCTTGCTGCTGGCCGGGTGTGGGCAGAAGGTGGAGTGGGCCAATCCCGAGGACTACAGGGACCACCCATATCAGGAGCTATCCCTGGGCGAGCTGGCGGACCCGGAGCGAATCGTTCTGGCCAAAAATGGCCGGGAGAAGTCCGTTTTTGAAAAGGGCAGCGACGAGTATGAACACCTGACCACCATGATCCGGTCGCTGATCGACACGGAGCTGGACAAAAACGAACAGATAGAGGAACTGGGTCGGAAGCTGGACCAGACCATGCTTTATATGAAGCTGGACGAGGGAACGTACCTGATTTATGAATACCCGGCAGATTCCTATGCCCCGGTGTACTTCTTCATCTCGGACTATCCCGATGACCTGCTGGTGTGCCTGGCCTCCGCCGACCCCCGGTACGAGGCAGGCCCCCACGCCTTCATCGGCGTTCGGGAGGTGCGGGACTATCTGAACAGCCTGTAAGCTGCGGCATCGCTGAAAACTCTAAAACGATCAACCAGGGGTGGTCCCGCGCGGGGCCGCCCCTGGTTGACTGTTTATAGAAAGCTGCTCCTTATCCTCCGGGCACACGGTGCACTCCTTGTGCTTGGCGCCCTCGGTGGCGGGGAAAGAATGGGAATGACTGGCGGCCCCGCTATTGCAGGCGGACGCTTTCCGCCACCCGGACCACGTCGTCCACGGAGAAGCCCTGGCCGGTGACCAGCAGGATGGCGTTCAGGTCCTCCAGGGTGCAGGCGGCCACGGACACGCCCTCCTTGTGGATGGTGATGGCCGGATAGCCGCTGATGACCGTCTCCCGGACGTCGGCATTTTCCGTGTCCAGGTTCATGACGCCGCCGCTGCTGAAAAGCAGCAGCTCCACGTCCAGCCAGCAGCCGTCGGAGTCGGTGTAATGATAATTGGAAAATCCGCGGTCGGACCGCTGCTCCTCCAGGGTCAGCCCCACAGGCAGCCAGTTCACCACCGGCTCATAGGTCTGGCCGTTGGCGGGGGCGGCGTCAGGGTTCAGCCGCAGCTCCGTGTGGGTGGGGAACACCTTTGCCGCCCAGTGCAGGGCCTTGCCGCGCAGGGTAGGGGACACGGCGAAGGCCGCCGTGAGACACAGCACCGCCGCCAGCACCGCCACGGCCACCCGGCTCAAGACGCGGCGGGTGGTCCGGCCTGCCGCCTGCCGGTCCCGGCGGCGGAAGCCCCGGCGAAGGGTCTGCATGCAGCGCTGCTGCAGGGCAGGGGACAGGGCCGCCTCCGGGTCCTCCTCCAGCGCCCGGCCCAGCTGCCGGGCCTGCCGGTCCTGCTGCCGGGCCACCTGTTCCATCAGCAGAACAAACAGGGCCTCCTCCCGGGCCTGTTGACGGTCGTTCATATTGCATCCACTTCCTTTCGCAGATTTCGCTTTCCTGGTAACCCCTCTATATAAGTAACACCGGTTCCGGGAATTTGCAACCGGGTTTTTGAAAAATTTTCTTGCTTTTCCGGGAACGGCCTCTATAATATAAAATGTCGATTTTTTGGTCCGGCGGCTGCCGCCGGGGAGAGGAGGGTCCATATGCTGCCGATCTGCATCCTTGCGATCCGGGACGATGACGACCGGGCCTATATGACCCGCCTGTTTGTGAAGTATCAGCGGCTGATGTATCGCACCATCTATGATATCCTAGGCGACAAGTGGGCCACGGAGGACGTGCTGCAAACCACCCTGCTGCGGCTCATCGACCATCTGGACACCCTGCGCCGGCTGGAGCCGGAGGGTCTGGCGGGGTATATTGCCGCCGCCTGCCGCCACACGGCCTATAACGCCGTCCGGGACAGCAGCCGCCATCCCTGGCTGCCGCTGGACGGCGGACCGGAGGTCCCGGATGAGCGGCAGGAGGTGGAGGACCGGGTGCTGCGCCGCCTGGAGCTGGACGCCCTGGCCCAGGTGTGGCCCCGTCTGGATGAGAACACCCGCTGGCTGCTGGAGGCCCGGTATATCCTGGACTATTCGGACGGGGAGCTGGCCCGGGAGCTGGGCGTGAAGCCCGACAGCGTCCGCATGGCCCTGACCCGGGCCAGGAGAAAGGCCCGCCGCCTGATGGAGAGCCAACACAACGAACAGAACGTATGAACCCCGGCGCACCGCGCCGGGGTTCATACGTTTTAAGAGAAGTTCGCAATGAAACGGGATCGGTTGGGTTCAGCGGCCGTACAGCTCCGTCATATGGCGGATGCGCCGGGCCAGGGCTGGGGTGGCCTCGCCGGGCAGCAGACGCCACTGCCAGTTGCCGCTCTGGGTGCCGGGGACGTTGGTGCGGTGGTGCAGCCCCAGCTCCAGATAGTCCTGCATCTGGGCCACAAACAGCCGGGCCACGGAGCTCATGCCGCCCCGGATGAGGCCCCAGTTGAAGCCCTCCCCATCGTTAAGCCCCAGGTACTCCCGGGCATAGGCGATGTCCTCCGGCGCGGCCTCGTCCTTCCACAGGGCCAGGGGGCTGTTGTCGTGGGTGCCGGTGTAGCACACGCAGTTCTCCCCGTAGGAGTGGGGCAGATAGCTGCTGGTATCCCGGGAGTCGAAGGCAAATTCCAGCACCTTCATGCCCGGCAGGCCGGAATCCTGCAAAAGCTGCTGGACGCCTGGGGTGGGATAGCCCAGGTCCTCGGCGATGAACCGCAGCTGGGGGAACCAGCCGGTGAGCACCCCCACCAGGCTCATGCCCGGGCCCTTGACCCAATGGCCGTTTTTGGCGGTGGTCTCGCCGTAGGGCACGGCCCAATAGGCCTCGAAGCCCCGGAAATGGTCGATGCGGATCACGTCATACAGCTTGGAGGCACCGTCTACCCGGCGGATCCACCAGCCGAAGCCGTCGGCCTGCATCCGGTCCCAGGCGTACAGGGGGTTGCCCCAGAGCTGACCGTCGGCGCTGAAGTAGTCCGGCGGCACGCCGGATACCTCCGTGGGAACGCACTGGTCGTCCAGCTGGAAGCTCTCCGGCTCCGCCCACACGTCGGCGGAGTCCATGGCCACATAAATGGGCAGGTCGCCAATGACCTGGATGTCCAGGCCGTGGAGATAGTCCCGCAGCTTGTTCCACTGCCGGAAGAACAGGAACTGCAGATAGGTGAACAGCTCCACGTCCTCCCGCAGCAGGGTGCGGTACCGCTCCAGCACCTCCGGGGATTTCCGCAGGCGGATGTCCGCGTCCTCCCACTCGGTCCAGGAGCGCATGCCAAAATGGCGCTTGCAGGCCATGTACAGGGCGTAGTCCGGCAGCCAGCGGCTGTTCTCCGCCTGAAAGGCGGACACCTCTGCCTGGTCCCGCTCCCAGCCCCGGTCCTTGGCCTTCTGCAGCACGGCGAAGCGGCTCTCGTAGATCTTTCCGTAGTCCACATACCGGGGTTCGGTGCCCCAGTTCTGCTCCTGCACCTCGCTCTTTTCCAGCAGCCCGTCCTCTATCAGCATATCCAGGTCGATGAAATAGGGATTCCCGGCGTAGGTGGAAAAGCTCTGATAGGGGGAGTCGCCATAGCTGGTGGGGCCCAGGGGCAGCATCTGCCAGCAGCGCTGCCCGGCGGCGTGGAGAAAATCGGCAAAGTCATAGGCGGCCTTGCCCAGAGTCCCGATGCCGTAAGGAGACGGCAGGGAAAATACCGGCATCAAAATGCCGCTGCAACGATTCATATGTCAGTCAACTCACTTATCAGAAAAATGCTTTGTTTTTTTAGCCCTTTACGGCTCCGGCGGCCACACCCTTGATGATGTGCTTCTGGCAGCACAGATAGAAGATGATCACCGGCAGGATGCTCAGCATGATCAGGGCCATGGTGGCGCCCATATCCACGGTGCCGTAGCTGCCCTTCAGATACTGGATGTGGATGGGGATGGTGCGGTACTGGTTGATATCCAGCACCAGGCTGGGCAGCAGATAGTCGTTCCAGACCCACATGATCTCCAGCACGCCCACGGAGATCATGGTGGGCTTCAGCATGGGCAGCACCACCCGGAAGAAGGTGCCCACCGGGCCGCAGCCGTCGATGGCGGCGGCCTCCTCGATCTCCAGGGGCAGGCTCTTGACAAAGCCCGTGAACATAAACACCGCCAGACCTGCGCCGAAGCCCAGATAGATCACCGGAATGGTCCAGGGGGTGTTCAGGTGCATCTGGTCCGCCGTCCGGGCCAGGGTGTACATGACCATCTGGAAGGGGACCACCATGGAGAACACGCACAGGTAGTACACGATCTTGCTGACCAAGCTCCCCACCCGGGAGATGTACCACGCCGCCATGGACGTGCACACCAGGATCAGGGCCGTGGAGGTGATGGTGATGAAGAAGCTGTAGAACACAACCTTATAGAAGGCGAAGTTGCCGAAGGTCATGCCCTTGACATAGTTCTTCAGCCCCACGAAGGACTCCGCCGTGGGCAGCTTGAAGGTCTCGGTGTTGACAAAGGCGTTGGCCTTCAGGGAGTTGATGAGCACCAGGAACACCGGCATCAGATAGAGCACGGAGATGATGGTGAACACCACCGTCAGCAGGGCCTGACGGCGCTCTCTGCGGCGCAGAGCATCGGATCTGATCATTGCTGCACCTCCTTGCGGCGGTTGGCCTGAAGCTGGATGATGCTGATGGCCGCCACCACGATGAAGAAGATCACGGCCTTGGCCTGACCCACGCCGCGGTTTCCGCCGCCGCTGGTGCCGAAGGCGTTGACGATGTTCAGGGCCAGCATTTCCGTTGTTTTGATGGTCTCTCCGTTGCCCAGCTGCTGGAAGGGACGTCCGGCGGTCAGGGCCAGGTTCTGGTCAAACAGCTTGAAGCCGTTGGTCAGGCTCAGGAACATGCAGATGGTGATAGAGGGCATCACGTTGGGGATGGTGACCCGCCACAGGGTCTGCCAGCGGTTGGCGCCGTCGATGCGGGCCGCCTCCAGCATGTCCTCAGGCACCGCCTGGAGTCCGGCAATGTAGATGATCATCATATAGCCGATCTGCTGCCAGCACACCAGGATCACCAGACCCCAGAAGCCGTATTTCGTCTCCAGGATCACGGAGGTGTTGTACTTGATGAGGATGCCGTCGAAGATCATGGACCAGATATAGCCCAGCACGATGCCGCCGATGAGGTTGGGCAGGAAGAACACCGTGCGGAACACGTTGGTGCCCTTGAACTTCTGGGTCAGGGCGTAGGCGATGGTGAAGGCGAACAGGTTGATGGCCAGCAGGCTCACCAGGGCGAACAGCGCCGTGTACCAGAATGCGTGCATATAGCCGGGGTCCTGGAAGGCCTTCCGGTAGTTGTCCAGCCCTGTCCAGGTCCACTGACTGGTGATGCGGAAGTTGCAGAAGGACAGAAACAGCCCCTTGAAGAAGGGGTACAGGAAGCCGATGCAGAAGGCCCCGAAGGTGGGCAGCAAAAACAGCCACACCATGCGCTTGATGGGGCGGCGGATCAGCCGGGAATTCAGCGCGGCCTGGTCCCGGCGGTGTTTCGGAAGTTTCATGACGCCTCTCTCCTATCTATGTATTTTCCGGGCGGCGCCCGGAGCTCTTGCCCGGTCCATACCGGCCAACAGCTCTGTGCGCCGCGGGTGAGAAAAAATCGGGGGCGGGCGATAAGCCCGCCCCCGGTCCTATTGCGTTACAACGGAGCGCTTATAGCTCAGCCGTTCTCCTTGGCATACTGGGTGGCCCAGCCGTCCACGAAGGCGGTCTTGACGTTGTCCCAGCTGCCGCCGTTGACGGTGTACTGGGTCAGAGCGTCCACCACGCCCGCACGCCAGTCATCCACGGCGGGGGTCCAGTTGAAGGCCCAGGTCACAATGTAGTTGCCGGCAGCGGTATAGGCGTTGGCATCGGCAAAGAACACGTTGGCGGGAGTCTTGGCGTTCTTGAAGGGGCAGGGGCCAAACTGCTCGGCCAGCATGGTGGTGCCCTCATCGGAGGTGACGACCCACTTCATGAAGTCCAGAGTGGCCTGGATGTCCTCTTCCTTGGCGTTCTTGTTGACGGCCCAGCAGTTCTCGGTGCCGCAGCACAGACCGGCCTTCTCCTCGCCCTCAACGCCGCAGTAGATGGGGATCATAGCCAGATCCTCGGGGTTCATCTTGAAGCCCTTGTCATCACTGGTGACCAGGTTGGCATACTCCCAGGAACCGTTCTGGAAGAACACGGCCTTGCCCTGGCCGAACTCGGCCTCGGAGGCATCGCCGGTGGCGGTGGTCAGAGCAGCGCCGGTGGTGGCGGAGTCAGTGGTGTACAGATCCCAGACGTTCTTGAAGGCATCCAGATAGGTGCCCTTGATGGCGGCGGGCTGAGCGGTGACCTTGTCATCCCGGAACTCATAGTACAGGGGCATGTTGGCCAGGTGACCGGAGAAGCGCCAGCTGGAGGAGCCCTCCAGACCGGCGGAGCTGAAGGCGTCGAAGCCCAGCTCGGCGGCGCGGCTGTGGATGTCGTCGGCGACCTTCTTCAGGGACTCGAAATTGGTGATGTCGGACAGCTCATAGCCGGCCTGCTTCAGCAGAGCCTTGTTGACGATGATGCCATAGGCCTCATAGCAGTAGCCGATGGACACGGTCTCGCCGTTGGCATTCTTCAGGTTGAAGTCCTGGGTGGTCATTTCCTTCATGACGTCGGTGTTATCCAGAGGATAGCAGAAATCGCCATAGGAGTTGACAGCGCCCTGGTTGCCCACCTGGAACATGGTGGGAGGAGCGGACTTGTCCAGCTCGGAGGTCAGCATGGTGTCATACTGGCCGGAAGCGGCGGTGACGACCTTGACCTCCACGCCGGTCTGCTCGGTGTAGGTCTTGGCCAGATCCTGCCAGGCCTGATCGGCCTCGGGCTTGAAGTTCAGGTAATACACGGAGCCCTTGGCCTCCGTGCCGCCGTTTGCGGGGGTCTTGGCACAGGCTACCAGGGACAGAGCCATGACAGCGGCCAGGATCAATGCAAGAGTTTTCTTCATGATCAATTCTCCTTCATTATATATTTTTCAGGCGGTTTCCGCCGGAAAAACTAAGAAATGTCGCGGACGGATTCCCCGGTCCGCAGGGTGGTGTGGGCCGTCTCCCGGATGGGGCCGCCCCGGTGCTCCACCATGTCCAGCAGGATCTCCACGCTGCGCCGGCCCATGTGCTCCATAGGCTGGCAGAGGGTGGTCAGGGCGGGGTTGATGTAATCCGAGATGGTCAGTCCGTCGATGGCGATAACGGAGCAATCCTCGGGGATCCGACGCCCGGCCTCCCGCAAAGCCCGCATGGCCCCGATGGCCATGTTGTCGGAGATGGCGAACAGGGCGGTGAACTGCGCCCCTGCCAGCAGACGCCGCTGCACGGCCAGATACGACTGCCGGATGTCGAAGGAACCGGCCTCGATGACCAGCTCCTGCTCCAGGGGCAGGCCGTGGGCCGCTAAGGCCCGGACATAGCCCTGATACCGCAGCTGGCTGATGGAGCGGTCCTCCGTGCCGGAGACCAGCGCCGCAATGCGCCGGTGGCCGCAGCGGTACAGCTCCGTCACCGCCCGGCAGGCCTCCTCCTCGTCGGCGATGGACACCGAGGCGTAGGAGTCCGGCGGCAGGGTGCCGTACTGGTTGTCATACGAGCAGCAGACATAGGGAATGTTCAGCGGCGCCAGCTCCTGGGGGGTATAGTCGGACCGGCCGCCCAATAAGATCAGGCCCCGCAGCCGCTTTTCCCGCTCCATCATGGCGCCCCGCTTCACCTCGTCGTCGCAGGTGCCGATCTGCTGCATCACCAGGGTATAGCCCCGGGCCGTGACCTGCTCCTCGATGACCCGGATGATATCCGTGTAAAACGGGTTGGACACGCCCCGCACCACCAGGCCGATGGCGTCGGACTTGGTTTTCACCAGGTCCCTGGCGGTGTTGTTGGGAATGTAATTGGATCGTTGAATGGCGGAGAGCACCCTGCGCCGGTTTTCCGGACTGACGTCCGGCCGGTCGTTGAGCACCCGCGACACCGTGCTGACGCTTACGCCGCACTGCCGCGCAATATCCTTGATGGTCATAAAGCGCGTCTCGTCTCCCTTCTTCTGCCATTCCAAAGGGGCGGCAACATTACCGGTAACGTTTCCGACCCCCTATGGCCCTACTTTACCAACTTTCGTCCCGTCTGTCAATGGCAATTGTGATTTTCTCCGAATCTCACAGTTTTTTGTCGTATTCTGTTGTGATTTTAACGGACGTCCTCCGCCAGCAGAGCGGCGATGCCGGACTCGCCCAGGACCCGCAGGCCCTGCTGGCGCAGCAGGGCGGCGGTGATGCCCCAGCCCTCCGTCAGTGTTCCGGAAAAGGTGCCGTCATACACGGCCCCGGAGCCGCAGGAGGGGCTGCGCTCCTTGAGCACGGCGGCCTGGGCCCCGGTGAGCCGGGCCAGCTGCGCCGCAGCCTCCGCGCCCCGGCGATAGGCCTCCGTCACGTCCCGGCCGTCCCGGGTGACCACCCGGTCCCCCTGAATCTCCGCCGGAGGCCGGGGCGTGGGCAGGCCGCCGAAAATTTCCCCGCACACGGGGACCACATGGTGCTTTTCGCACAGGGCCCGGGCCAGGGGATGGGCCTTGCTCTGCCCGTCGTACCGGCAGGGGACCCCCAGCAGGCACGCGCTGACCAGAATCGTCACAGCGTCAGCTCCTTTCCGTTCAGGCAGGCATAGACCAGCGTCTCCCCCTGATACCGCAGCTTCAGGGAGAAAAACGGCGCCCCCTGCCGCAGCAGGTCCAGAAAGATCCGGTCCCCGGCCCACTGGGGCAGGGCCGCCAGCCGGTCCTTGTGGATCCACTCCAGCACCCCCTCGTCGCAGTCCTCCCGGACCCGACCGGTCCACTCCGTGGCGGTGAACAGGTGCATGTATTCCGTTTCCCACCGGTCGGACACAAAGGTGACGATGCCCCGATAGCGGTATCCGGTGACGGTGAGCCCCGTCTCCTCGTTGATCTCCCGCAGGGCGCACTCCTCGGGGCTTTCGCCGTCCTCGAACTTGCCGCCGATGCCGATCCACTTGTCGCGGTTGCAGTCGTTCTCCTTTTTCACCCGGTGGAGCATCAGATACTCCCCGGCGGGGTTTTCCAGATAGCAAAGGGTGGTATAGCGCATACGTCCGCCTCCTTCGGCCCACTATTATAGCGTATCCCCCGAAAAAACGCAACTCTTGTGGAAACCTCCGGGCTGTGATATAATACCGGCATCATCTGTAGAAATGCGAGGTATTGCTATGCTGCTGATCCGTAACGCTTACATAAAGCCCATCACGGGCCCGGACATTCCTGGCGGCTGTCTGCTGGCCGACGGCGGCCGCATCGCCGCCATCGCTCCCCACATCGACCCGCCGGAGGGCTGCACCGTCATCGACGCCGGCGGCCGCCTGCTGACCCCCGGCTGTGTGGAGGCCCACTGCCACATCGGCCTGGACAACCAGTGCCTGCGCTGGGAGGGCATGGACTACAACGAGGTGGTGGAGCCTCTGACCCCCCAGCTGCGGGCCATCGACTCCATCAACCCCCAGGACGAGGCTTTCCCCAGCGCCATCCGGGGCGGCGTGACCACCGCCTGCACCGGCCCCGGCAGCGCCAACGTGGTGGGCGGCACCTTCACGGTGCTGAAGCTGGCAGGCAAGCGGGTGGACAATATGCTGCTGAAGGAGCCTGCCGCCATGAAGTGCGCCTTCGGCGAGAATCCCAAGGGCTGCTATGGCCAGGGCCTGAAGAAAAGCCCCATGACCCGCATGGCCGTGGCGGCGCTGCTGCGGGAGCTGCTGTTCAAGACCCAGCGCTACCGGGACGATAAGCTGACCGGGAAGAATCCCCCCTTCGACATGAAGCTGGAGGCCATGCTGCCGGTAATCAACGGCGAGATCCCTCTGAAGTGCCACGCCCACCGGGCCGACGACATCCTCACCGCCGTGCGGATTGCCAAGGAATTCGGGGTGAAGGCCACCCTGGACCACTGCACCGACGGCGAGCTCATCGCCGACGAGCTGGCCAAGGAGGGCCTGCCGGTGTTCGTGGGGCCCACCCTGGGCAGTAAGAGCAAGGCCGAGCTGCGCCACAAGAGCTTCACCACCCCCGGCGCCCTGTACAAGGCCGGGCTTACCGTCAGCATCATCACCGACGCCCCGGTGATCCCCCTGGAGAAGCTGCCCATGTGCGCGGGCCTGGCCGCCGACGCGGGCCTGCCTATGGACGAGGCCTGGCGGGCCATCACCATCAACCCCGCCCGCAGCCTGGGCATCGACAGCCGGGTGGGCAGCCTGGAGCCCGGCAAGGACGCGGATTTCGTCCTGTGGACCGCCGATCCCCTCACCACCATCGGCGGCCAGGCGTATATGACCGTCATCGACGGCCGGATCGTGTATCAGGCGGAGTAAAATCGCCCAAATTCCCGGGAAATCCCGATTTCCTCTTGCGAAGCGCCGGGTTTTCCTGTATAATCAACCAATAGCACATTACAAAGGGTACCGCGTACCTATTTTCGAGAGGACTGAAACAACTATGAGTGCATCCAGAGAAAAGAAAGCCCGCCAGGAATTCAACGCCAGCGGCGCAGTGGACCCCAAGGCTGCCCGTGAGGCGCAGGAGCGGGCCAAGCAGCGCCGGAGCAACTGGCTCTATGGCGGCATCGCCATCGTGTTCGTGCTGGTGGCCGCTGCGCTGCTGGTGTGGAACTCCAACGTGATCCAGCGGGGCTCCGCCGCCGTCACCGTGGAGGGCGAGACCTATTCCGCCGCCGAGGTCAGCTATTTCTATCATGTGGCCTATAACTCCATTGCCCAGAACCAGTACGCCTCCTATTACGGCCTGAGCACCTCCACCCCCCTGACCCAGCAGAGCCTCAGCGACATGGCCAAGACCCTGCTGGGCGTGTCCGAGGACATGACCTGGGACGCCTATTTCAAGGAGGCCGCCAAGAAGAGCCTGATCCAGATCACCATGCTCAAGAAGGGCGCCGCCGAGAAGGGCATCACCTGGAACGACGACATGCAGAAGGAGCTGGACTCCACCATGGACACCCTGGTCTCCTATGCCAAGTCCGCCGGTAAGAGCGAGGGCGAGTACCTCAAGCAGCTCTACGGCAGCAACATGACCAAGAAGATCTTCCAGGGCATCCTGAAGGATACCATCATCGCCTCCCACTATCAGCAGGACTACATCGACAGCCTGCAGTACACCGACGAGGAGCTCCAGAAGTACTATGAGGAGAACAAGAACTCCTTCGATGTGGCCAACTATGAGATGATCACCTTCAACGGCGCAGCCGCCTCCACCAAGGACGCCGACGGCAACACCGTCCAGCCCACCGAGGAGGAGAGCGCCGCTGCCCTGCAGAAGGCCAAGGACGCCGCCAACGCGGCCCTGGAGCAGGTCAAGGGCGGCGAGCTCCTGGCCAAGGCGGCCAAGGACTATGAGCCCATCGGCACCTATTCCCACCCCGAAGCCGGCACCTACAGCGGCAATGCCGCCACCAAGTGGGTGTTTGACGAGAGCCGCCAGGAGGGCGACACCGAGATCGTGGAAAACGGCACCTCCATCTATCTGCTGGTGTTCCACAGCCGGACCCGCAACGATTACAACACCGTGGACGTGCGCCACATTCTGTTCAAGGTGGACACCACCGGTCTGGACAGCAAGGCCGAGGATTACCAGGCCAAGCTGGAGGAGCTGAAGGCCGGCAAGAAGCAGGAGGCCGAGAACGCCCTCCAGGCCTGGAAGGACGGCGACGCCACCGAGGACAGCTTTGCCGCGCTGGCCAACCAGCTGTCTGACGACACCGGCTCCAACACCAACGGCGGCCTGTATAAGCAGGTCTATAAGGGTCAGATGGTCAGCGAGTTCAACGACTGGTGCTTCGACGAGAGCCGCAAGGCCGGCGATACCGGCATCGTGGCCAACGATGCCACCGGCGGCAGCTACATCGGCTACCACGTCATGTACTTCGTGGGCACCGACGATCCCTATTGGATGGTCCAGGTCCGCAATGCCATGACGAACAAGGCGTACTCTGAGTGGTCCGCCAACCTGGTCAAGGACATCACCGCCACCGAGAACTCCGGCATGAAGTACGTGGGCTGAGCCCCGTCTCCCATAACGGTATAACCAAAAGAGGCTGGCCAGCGCCAGCCTCTTTTTTCCATGCCGGGGCCGGAGCAATTTTGGGTATTTTGCAATTTTCCCTTGCAAGTTCCGGCGGAATATGGTATAAATGGGGGTGCTTAAAAAGCTTTGAACGGGAAGTTCCGCAATCATCGCCTTTCCAAGAGAGGACCGGTCACCGGCTGCAAGCCGGTCCGTCAGGCGCTGCGGTGTTCGCCCGGGAGCTGCCGCGAGGAAATGCGCGGACGGGTCATCCCCCGTTATCGGGAAAACGAGTGCGCGGGTTTTGCCGCGAAGCTGGGTGGTACCACGGAAGCCGTATGCCTTTCGTCCCTTAGTTTTGGGATGAAAGGCATTTATTTTTTCCCCGAACGAATCCCACTTTTAATAGTTAATAAGGAGGAAGCTCATGGACAAAAACTTGTTAAAGGAATTCATCATTGAAGAATATGAGAAAGATTTTGTGGTATATGCTACCGACGAAGCCTATCGGCTATTGGGTGTAGAAGTCCCGCAGCCTATTAGTCCAGTAACGGAGTATACCGTTGACAGAACGCATTATGTGGTGATACGGAACGTGTCGGGAGATACCATTGATGTAGAGTATTACCGAGAGGCAGTATTGACTTACTTGGCAAGCAGATATCGCATTGACGGCCTTCTCAGAGAATCAGACGGAAATAGCCATGATGCCAATTGGCAGTACGAAGTATATATTTTTAATACTGGTTACTGCCCGGAGGAGCTGTCATCCTGCATCATAAAAACAGGCGGACTATATCTCAGCGCAACCAAGGTACTGAAAAAAGAAAAAATTACGGAAGAGATCATCGAGACTTGGTCGGAAGAATATGATCTCGACGGCAACGGGGAAGGCCAAAGAACTGTTTATTGCTCTACGCCGGATGGCTCGGCGCATTTTGCCTTTGGTCTGTCCCTAAGTTGGCGTCTCGGCAGGAAATTGCCGGAGAATCGGTATCCACTTGCTCTGAGAACGAGCAGAGCAGATCAGATATGTCGGACAGGCTACAAGATGCGCTTACCCGCGGCCACACCGGCTGGCAGCGCATCCGGCGGAGAAAGCCAGCCGTGTCAGGCAGACAGCGAGCCGCACGCAATCAAGGCCGCACCGGACGGCGGCGCATCCGAATGCTCCCATCCCTCCCTATGGCAGCGCATTTGCAGATTTATGCGGAAGCTTTTCTAGGCAGACCACTCCGCATTACAACCCTGTGCTATTACCGATACAAATCCGCAAAGGGCTGTGGCCGGAGCTTTTCGAGAACCGGCCCGCAGCATCCCCTACAGCACAGTCTTTGCAGGGAAACTCTAAAAACTTCCACCCCATAATACAAGGAGGAATCATTACCGATGAAAGAAAAACTGACACAACTGCTGCAGGAGGGCAAGGACCGCATCGATGCCGCCCGCAGCGAAAGCGAGCTGCAGGAGGTCAAGGGCCTGCTGCTGGGCAAGCAGGGCGCCCTGACGGGGCTGCTGAAGGAGCTGCCCCGGCTGGACGTGAGCCTGCGGCCGGAGATGGGCAAGGCCGTGAACCAGGCCAAGACCCAGCTGACGGAGCTGCTGGAGGCCAAGCGGGAGGAGCTGAAGCTGAAGGCCTCCGAGGTGGACCCGGACTTCGACATCACCGTCCCCGGCACCGCCCCCCTGTCCGGCGGCCTGCACCCCATTACCCAGATGTGCTATGACCTGAACGACGCGTTCCGGTCCATGGGCTTTGAGATCTTCGAGGAGTCCGACATCACCAGCGAGCTGTATGGCTTCGACAACCTGAACTTCCCCCCCAACCATCCCGCCCGGGAGAGCATGGACACCTATTGGCTGGAGGGCCATGACAAGGGCCAGTGCTGGGACAAGCTGTGCCTGCGGCCCCACCTGACCGGCGGCTCCGTCCGCTATATGCAGACCCACAAGCCCCCCTACCGCTTCGTGTACCCAGGCCGGGTATACCGCAACGAGACCACCGACGCCCGCCACGAGCGCGCCTTCTTCCAGTATGAGGCCCTGATCGTGGACAAGGACTTCACCTTTGCCTCCGGCAAGGTGATGATCAAGAGCATCCTGTCCAAGGTATTCGGCCGGGACGTCCCGGTGCGGATGCGGGCAGGCTTCTTCCCCTTTGTGGAGCCGGGGTTCGAGATCGACATGGGCTGCCTGGTCTGCGGCGGCAAGGGCTGCAGCGTGTGCAAGCACGTTGGCTGGATCGAGATCATGCCCGGCGGCACGCCCCATCCCAATGTCCTGCGCTCGGCGGGCCTGGACCCGGATGAATACACCGGGTTCTATGTGAACATCGGCCTGGACCGGCTGGTGATGATGCGCTACGGCGTGGATGACGTGCGTATGTTCCACAGTGCCGACCTGCGCTTTTTGGAACAGTTCCGTTAAAAGGAGGGGAAACACATGAAAGTATCGCTGAATTGGATCAAAGATTACGTGGACCTGCCCCGGGATATGGACCTGACCCGGCTGGCCTATGACCTGACCATGTCCACCGTGGAGGTGGAGGGGGCCACGGACCTGGCCCGGCAGTTTGACCATATGCTGGTGGGCCGGATCACGGAGGTGTGCCCCCATCCCAACGCCGACAAGCTGCAGATCTGCCGCACCGACATCGGCGGCGGTGACATCCGGGATATCGTCTGCGGCGGCACCAACGTCCGCCCGGGCATGAAGGTGGCCGTGGCGGCCCCGGGGGCCATGTGCCGCTGGCACGGCGAGGGCGAGCCGGTGGAGATCAAGGAGGCCAAGCTCCGGGGTGTCAAAAGCTACGGCATGATCTGCGGCGCGGTGGAGATCGGCCTGGGGGACCTGTTCCCCACCACCGAGGAGGCCCACATCCTGGACCTGAGCGCCTTTGACGCCCCGGCGGGGACCCCCATTGCCGACGCCCTGGACCTGCACGACATCATCCTGGAGATCGACAACAAATCCATGACCAACCGGCCCGACCTGTGGGGCCATTACGGCATCGCCCGGGAGCTGGCGGCTCTGTATGACCTGCCTCTCAAGCCCCTGCCCCCCTTCACCTGCGGCGCCGGGTCCGACGGCCTCACCGTCACCGTGGAGGACACGGAGCGCTGCCCCCGCTACATTGGCGCGGCGGTAGAGGGTCTGTCCGTGAAGCCCGCCCCCTTCCGGATGCAGAGCCGCATCTGGCGGGTGGGTATGCGGCCCATCAACGCCCTGGTGGATATCACCAACTATGTGATGCTGGCCACCGGCCAGCCCACCCACGCCTTTGATTCCGACAACATTGCCGGGCACATCATCGTCCGCCGGGCCCAAAACGGCGAAAAGCTGGAGCTGCTCAACGGCAAGGAGCTGGCCCTGTCCGCCGACGACCTGGTCATCGCCGACGAGGCGGGGGTGGTGGGCCTTGCAGGCGTCATGGGCGGCGCCAAGGACTCCGTCCTGCCCACCACCAACAAGGTGATTCTGGAGATCGCCAACTTCCAGGCCGCCGGCGTCCGCCGCACGGCCCTGCGGTACGACAACCGCACCGAGGCCTCCTCCCGGTATGAAAAGGCCATCGATCCGGAGCGCTGCGACCAGGCCCTGTCCCTGGCCATGAGCCTGTTCCGGGAGCTGTATCCCGACGTGCGTGTCACCAGCTTCTGCGACCAGTATCCCGCGAAGCTCCAACCGGCGGAGATCGACGTGTCCCTGCGGTGGCTGGACCGCCGCCTGGGCAAGCACCTGACCAACGACGAGATCGCCCATAAGCTGGGCCTGCTGGGCTTCCGGCTGGACTTCGACGGCGACAACATGCACGTCACCGTGCCCACCTGGCGCTCCACCGGCGATGTGGCCATCAAGGCCGACATCATGGAGGAGGTGGCCCGGATGGTGGGCTACGAGAACTTCCAGGCCGCCCCCATCACCACCTCCTTCGACGGGGCCATCAACCAGCTGGACAAGGACCTGGAGCGCCGGATCAAGGAATATCTGGCCATCCGCTGCGGCATGCAGGAGATCTTCACCTATCCCTGGATGGACGAGCAGTACGTCAACGCCATTTTGCAGGACACCGCCGGGATCCTGGCCCTGTCCACCCCGCCGTCTCCCACCGAGCGGCTGATCCGCTCCTCTCTGCTGCCCAACCTGTGCAAGGCCGTGGCGAAAAATGAGCGCTATTTCACGGAGTTCTCCCTGTTTGAAACGGCCCAGGTGTTCAAGGACGCGGACTATTCCGCCCCCTATGACCCCCGGGAGCTGCTGCCCTCCCAGCGCAAGAACATCGCCGGCGCCTTCGTGGCCCCGGCCAAGGACGTGACGGCCCTGTTCCGCCGGGCCAAGGGCGCGGTGGAGCAGATGCCCCGCTACACCCACATGGAGGGCTTCACCTTCCGCCAGGAGAAGCGCCCGGTGTGGGCCGACCAGGTGGTGTGGCTGAACATCTTCCTTGGCGAGGAGCAGGTGGGCAACCTGGCGCTGCTTGCCCGGAAGCCCGCCATGGCCTGCGGCATCAAGAATCTGGCGGTGATGCTGTTCGAGCTGGACGTGGACGCCTTGAGGCCCTTCCGCTCCCGCACCAACACCTTCACCCATCTGCCGGAGTATCCCATGACCGACTACGATATCTCCCTGCTGTTCGACAGCCAGGTGAAGTGGAGCCAGATGCACGACGTCATCGCCCAGGGCATCCACGAAAACGGCCTGCTCCATGGGGCAGACTTTGTGGACGAGTACCACGGCAAGCAGGTGCCCGCCGGGAAGAAGTCCGTCACCATCCGGCTGACCATCGGCTCCCTGGAAAAGACCCTGACCTCCACGGAGATCGAGGAGTGCGCCTCCGGCGTCATCAAGAAGCTCACCAAGCGCCTAGGCGCGGAGCTGCGCACCCGGTAAAATCCGTTTTTTCCTCTTTACAGCGCCGGAAAAATAGCGTATACTGATGGTGAATCAATAGAAAGGGGAGAAAGCCCGCATGGATGATTTCACCAGAAAGTTTGACGCCGCCCAGGATAAGGACGAGCAAATCCACTTTATCCTTACCTCCGTGTATGAGGCGCTGAAGGAAAAGGGGTACGACCCCATCAACCAGATCGTGGGCTATATCCTGTCTGAGGACCCCACCTATATCACCAACCACAACGGCGCACGGACCCTGATCTGCAAGGTGGATCGGGACGAGCTGCTGCAGGTGCTGGTGAAGAATTATCTGGAAATCTGAGTGTAATAACAAAAGCCGCCCTGGCCGGGCGGCTTTTGTTATTACAGTGGGAGCTTTCAGGCCCACAGGGCCTTCATGAAATCGGGATAGGCCTTGTCGCAGATGTCCACGCAGCGGCTCATCAGTTCCAGGCAGATCTCGCCCACGTCGTGGGTGCGGAAGGCGGCGTCCATCTCCGCCTGAACGGTGTTGTCATTGGTGTCCAGCACGAACTTGGCAAAGCGGAAGCGGCGGTTGGCCTCGTTGACCACCTTGAAAAAGCCCTCCACCCGGTTTTCGGGGAGCTTCACGATGTCGAACACGCGGATGGCCACGTCCTCGCAGTCCTTGCTGAAGAAAAAAATCATGCGGATGGAAGGGATGCTGTCTCCGGTGTATATCACGGTGACCTTCTCCATGCCGGAGTCGGTGACCTCAATGTCGGAGTGCTTGATGTTCTTGGCGTCCATGGCCTGGATGAACTGGCGGGTGGAATCGAGCATGAAAGGGACCTCCTTGATGGCAATTGATTCGTTACTCCATATATACCCCTTTTCCGGGGAATTGTCAACCGGCGGAATTGTTGACGCGGCGGACAAAAAAATCTCGCCACCGGAGGAAAACCGTGCTATACTAAGGGAAAAATCCGGGAGGTGACGGGATGGAGGAGATCACGGCGGCCTATGTGCGGCGGCTTCTGCCCCGGCGGGACCCCATGGGCCACAAGGGCACCTTCGGCAAGGTGCTGTGCGTATGCGGCAGCGTGGGCTTTTCCGGCGCGGCGGTTTTTGCGGGCCGGGCGGCGGTGCGCACCGGGTCGGGGCTGGTATACCTGGGGGTGCCGGAGCCGGTGTGGCCGGTGGCGGCAATGAAATGCGACGAGGTGATGCCCTTCCCCCTGTCGTCGGAGGAAGGGAAGCTGTCCCCTCTGGCGGAGGGGGCCATCCGGCAGCGGGCCGGGGGCTGCGATGCGGTGCTGGTGGGCTGCGGCCTGGGGCGCAGCCCCGGGTGCGACGGGCTGGTGCGGCGGCTGCTGGACCTGCCCCGGCCGCTGGTGCTGGACGCAGACGGCATAAACGCCCTTTCCGGGCATATGGATGCATTGTCCCGGCGGCGGGACCGGATCACCGTGCTGACCCCCCATGAGGGGGAATTTCTTCGGGCGGGCGGCGACCTGTCCCGGGGAAGGGAGCGGGCGGCGGCGGACTTCGCCCGGGAGCACGGGGTATACCTGGTGCTGAAGGGGCCGGGGACCATCGCGGCCGCCCCGGACGGGCTGTGTATGCGCAATCCCACCGGGAACTGCGGCATGGCCAAGGGCGGCAGCGGCGATGTGCTGGCGGGGATGCTGGTGAGTCTGCTGGGCCTGGGCCTGCCGCCTATGGACGCCTGCTGCGCCGCGGTGTGGCTCCATGGCCGGGCCGGGGACCTGGCCGCCCGGGAGGTGGGCCTGTGGGGCATGACCCCATCGGATCTGCTGGACCGGATCCCGGCGGCTCTGCGGGAGGTCACGGAGTAAGGCTTATCCAAAAGAGCTTTGCTCTTTTGGATAAATTAGGTTCCCGCTCCGACCCGCGCGTCCAAATGAGCCTTTTGCTCATTTGGACACACTCTCTCCGCGCAAAGTATTTTTCGCGACGTACACGCCCAACGGAAGTCCCCTTGGGGGGCGCCGCCGCGAAAAATGGATCGGACTTGATTCGCGGCCTGCGAGCCGCGAACTCTGCGAGGCGCATAACGGTCCGAGGCGGGCAGCGTGACAGACAGATAGATGTTGGGATAGCGGAAAGCCTTCCGGAAAGGGAGGGTTTACCGTGAAAAAATGCTTGGTATGGCTGCTGGCGGCGGCGCTGCTGCTGGCCGGCTGCGGAAAAAAGGCCGCGTCGCAGGCGGAGAGTCTGCGCCAGCGGTACCGGGAGATGCAGGCCGCCCATATGGAGGCGGAGATCACCTGCCATCTGGAGACGGAGAACCGCACGTTCACCGTGTCCTGCGACTGGACCCCCACCGGCGCCGGGACCACCGTTACAGGCCCTGAGGACCTGGCAGGGCTGACGGCCTCCGTCAGCGGAGAGGATCTGACGGTGTCCTATGACGGGGCGGCTTTGTCCGCCGGAAGCCTGCGGGACGTGGCCCCGGCCAACTGTCTGCCGTGGCTGCTGCGGGCCATGGAGGAGGGGTATCTGGTGGACGCGGGACAGGAGACCCTGGAGGGGCTTGACTGCCTGCGCCTGGCCCTGGACACCACCGCCCCCGGCGGCAAGGTGCTGTGCACCGTTTGGCTGGGCGGGGACGGGGCCCCGCTGTATGCCGAGTTTTCTCAGGACAGCCGCGTGGTGCTGACGGCCCGGCTGCTGTCCTTTACTTCAGAATAAAGAGAGGCTATCATCATGGAATCCACATTAAAGAGAACCTGGGCGGAGATCGACCTGGACGCTCTGGCCCACAACTATGGCCGCCTGCGGCAGCATATCGGGCCGAAGGTCCGCTTCCTGGGCGTGGTGAAGGCCGATGCCTATGGCCACGGGGCCGTGCAGGTGGCCCGGACCCTCCAGGAGCTGGGGGCCGACTATCTGGCGGTGTCCAGCATCGACGAGGCCATGGAGCTGCGGGCCAACGGCGTGACCATGCCGGTGCTGATCCTGGGCCACACCCCCAAGGAGCAGGTGGGGCGGCTGATAGAGCACCACATTACCCAGGCGATCACCTGCAAGGCCAAGGCCCTGGAATACAGCCGGGAGGCCGCGGCCCTGGGCGGGACCCTGAAAATCCACATCAAGGTGGACACCGGCATGTCCCGGCTGGGGTACCTGTGCGACGGCAGTCACTTTGACGGCGGCGTGGAGGGCATCTGTGAGGCCTGCGGCCTGCCGGGGCTGGAGGCGGAGGGCATCTTCACCCACTTCGCCGTGGCCGACGAGCAGGACCAGGAGAGCCGGGCCTATACCCGGCGGCAGTTTGACCTGTTCTGCCGGGTGATCCGGGCGGTGGAGGAAAAGCGGGGGGTGCGGTTCCCCCTGCGCCACTGCGCCAACACCGGGGCCACCGCCTGCTATCCGGAGATGCACCTGGACATGGTGCGGCCGGGCCTGCTGCTGTATGGGTATGGGGAGTTTGCCAAGGGGCTGGACCTGCGGCCGGTGATGACCCTGAAAACCACCATCAGCACCACCAAGACCTATGAGCCCGGCACATCCGTCAGCTATGGGCGGCTGTTCACCACCCAGCGCCGCACCCGCATGGGCGTGGTGCCCTACGGCTATGCCGACGGGTTCTTCCGGTGCCTGTCCGGCCGGTGCAGCCTGATGACCGCCAAGGGTCCCGCGCCCCAGCGGGGCCGCATCTGCATGGATATGTCCATGATCGACCTGACGGACCTGCCGGGGGTGGACGTGGGGGACGAGGTGGAGATCTTCGGGCCCCACAACCCGGTGGAGGTCATGGCCGCCCAGGCGGGGACCATTCCCTATGAGCTGACCTGCGCCGTCAGCAAGCGGGTGCCCCGGGTGTATTTACAGAACGGACAGGTGACGGAGCGGGAGCTGCTGCTGCGGTTCTGACGCACGCCGCCGCCTGCCGCCCCATAGAATGAAGCGGGGCGGGAAAACCGGGTATAAATCCCCGGGCTGCGTGGGAGAATGAAAGTGACCCGTTTTTTCCGGGTACTTCTTCCGGCGGAGTGTGAACGTTTGTGGATACGAATGTCAAGCGCGGCGAAATTTATTATGCCGACCTGAGCCCGGTGGTAGGCAGCGAGCAGGGGGGCGTGCGCCCGGTGCTGATCGTGCAGAACGACACCGGCAACCGCCACAGCCCCACCGTCATTGCGGCGGCCATCACCTCCCAGATGGGCAAGGCCAAGCTGCCCACCCACATCGAGGTGGCGGCCCAGTGCTGCGGTCTGCCCAAGGATTCCGTGATCCTGCTGGAGCAGATACGCACCCTGGACAAACGCCGCCTGCGGGAGCGGATGGGCCGGGTGGACGGCGCGGTGATGGAGCGGGTGGACGACGCCATTGCGGTGAGCTTCGGCCTGCCCCGCAGCAGATTGGTATAGCGGCCCGGCGGAGGGTACATAACCTTCCCCAGGCAGGAGCTCCCCCGGGAGAGGCATTTGTCTCTCCTGGGGGAGCTTTTTTGCCTTGACGGGGCCGCCTGGGTATGGTATCATAAGGTTTACAGAACATAAACAAAGGAGGTATGACCATGTATGAAGCATTTCGGGAGGCGCCGCAGTCCAAAAAGGACCGCAGCCGCCTGAAGCTGGGGCTGTGGATCACCCTGGCGGCGGTGCTGCTGGCGCTAACGGCCACGCCGCTTGTGTGGGCGTCCCGGCAGAGCGCGGCATACCGCCGGTATATGGACGCTCTGAACGGCAGCGTGCTGTATGCCCGGGAACATGACGGCGTGTGGCTGGAGCGGGCCGGCAGCCGCGTCCACTATCCTCAGCTGGCCGGGGCCGGTATCAGCGAAAAGCTCCGGCAGGCCGGAATGGGAAAGCGCCAGCAGGAGCTGCCGGAGGGAGAGGGTGTGACCCTGGACTTCGGCGACGGCAGTCTTCTGCGGCTGTGGGAGGTGCCGATCCGGGGCGGCTATACCCCTGAGGAGACCTTCGGCGTGTTCGTGGCTTATACCTATCCCGACGGAGAGACATACTGCTATGATACCGATAACCTGGGGTGGGACCGGGTGGTGGACAGCCTGCCCTCTGCCGGGTAAGGCGGGACGGGGCATCCCCGGCGGAGACTGTGCATACACTGGCACAGCCCCTGCCGGGGATGCTTTGATGGGGAGGCGCGCTGCATGACGTATCCTGTGTATATCGGGGACCGGGCCGCCGGGACCATGACGGTGACGGCGGCGGGGGAGGACCACCTGTTCGAGGTGATCTGCCATCCCCCGGAGCCGGGCCTGTGGCGGGTCTGGGTCCAGGGGGAGGGACAGCGGCTGGCCCTGGGACTGCTGGAGGGCGGGCGTCTGCGCCGCCGGTTTTCCCGGCGGATCACCGGGCCGCTGGGGGCCATCCGGTGGGCCGGGGCGGAGTCCTGCGCCGCGAGGGACTCCCCGTGGCGGCCCGCCGGGCCGGAGGACTGCCCCCTGCCCCTGCCGCCGGGGAGTCTGTGCCGCCGGGAGGGGCGGCGGGTGCGGCTGGCCGCGCCCTATGACCGGGAGGGGCCGTTTCCCCTGACGGAGCTGTTCTGCCTGGCCCGGATCCGGGCCATGGACGGAGGCCTCTGGGCGGAATATCGCTTTGAGGACGGGTATCCTGTGCCGCCGGAGGAAAATTGAAATTTGCATATTCCGCCGCCATGTGCTATAATAGGCTGTAAATTATCGCCATAGAGGAGGAATATGCCCATGAGATGTCCCTATTGCGGCTATCGCGAGAGCAAGGTGGTGGATTCCCGTCCCGCCGACGAGGGAGCCAGCATCCGCCGGCGGCGGGAGTGCCTGTCCTGCGAGAAGCGCTTTACCACCTATGAGACCGTGGAATATCTGCCCATGGTGGTGATCAAGAAGGACGGCAGCCGCCAGAGCTTCGACCGCAGCAAGGTGCTGCGGGGCATCCAGCGCTCCTGTGAAAAGCGCCCGGTGTCCGCGGCGGACATGGAGCGCATGGCCAGCGAGATCGAGCAGGAGCTGCAGAACTCCCTGGAGCGGGAGGTCAGCACCGTGGTCATCGGCGAAAAGGTCATGGAGAAGCTGAAAAAAGCCGACGAGGTGGCCTATGTCCGGTTCGCCTCGGTGTATCGCCAGTTCAAGGATATCAACACCTTCATGAGCGAGCTGAACAAGCTCCTGAGTGAGAAATAGAACGCATATTTATTTTAGAATCTGCCTCGCAGAGTTCACGGCCCGCAGGCCGTGAATAAAATCCAATCCGTTTTTTGCGGCGGCGCCCCCCAAGGGGACTTCCGTTGGGCGTGTACGTCACAAAAAACACTTTGCGCTGGCCTCGGCCCAGAGGAACAGGCCTCGGCAGACCCGACGGCTGATGTCGGGCCAGAGTGTGTCCCGCCGACTCGGCGGGACGCGCGGTTCGGAGCGAGAGCCTTTTATTGAAAAAAGCCTTGCTTTTTTCAATAAATTTATAGAATGTTCCGCAGGCTCAGGCGCTCCAGCTCGTCCAGCTGCTGCAGCTGCTGGCGCAGCTGGGCCAGCTCCGGCAGCAGGTCGTCCCCCTGCCGCAGGCGGCACAGGGTCCGGCAGCGGGTCAGCGTCACCTGGGCCGCGTCCAGGGTCTCGTGGTGGATGACCACATGGAGGAAGTCCTGGGCCGACTCCCAGTCGGCGGACAGGGCGTCCATGGCCTCCCGGGCCATGTCCCAGCGCTCCTGCTCCGCCAGCTGGGCGATCCGGTCCGCCTGGTCCATCCACCGGTTGGTCCGGCGGTTCAGAGCCGCCGCGTTGAGAATGCACAGGGCCAGCAGCACCGCCAGCACCAGTGAGGGCACGATCAGAAACCGCTTCATACGTCCTCCTTGGCCTGGCAGATCACGTTGCCCCCCTGGTCCAGGGACAGGAGAAACACCTGAGACGGGTCCGTCAAGTGCTCCCGCTTCAGCTGCTGCCGCAGCCACGCGTCGTCCACGTCCATTTTCTTCATATTGTCCCGCAGCAGCCGCCCGTCGTTGATCAGCAGCACCGGAAGAAGCTGCTCGGTGACGTTCAGGGACAGCTGACGGGGCGTTACCGGCTGGGCCTGGGGCCGCAGCAGCACCGACACCTGGCCGCTGGTCTCCAGGACGGCGTACTGCACGTCCTTCAGGTCGGTGACCCCCTGGCCCCGCAGCTCCTCCAGAAGCTCGTCCACCGTCATGCGGTTGTGGCGCATGGCCCGCTGCTGGAGCTTCCCGTAACGGACGACGATGGCCGGTTCCCCGCAGATCAGGGACCGGAACCGCCCGCTGCGGAAGCTGATATAGCTTAAAAGCGTGGTCAGGGCCAGCAGGGTCAGAATGGGCACCACGCCGTTGATCAGCGGTGAGTCGAAGTCCTGCATGGGCACCGACGCCAGGTCCGACAGCAGCATGGTCAGCACCAGCTCGATGGGCTCCAGCTCGCCGATCTGACGCTTGCCGGTCAGGCGCAGCCCCGCGATCAGCAGCAGATACAGGATGATGGTGCGGAAAAAAGCAGTGGCCATGAGCATTCCCCCTTCTATGGCCAGTATGCGCCGATGAGAGAAAGTTATACCGCTTCATCCGGCCCCAGGCCGTTTGATATACAGAACGCAGAACCGCGAAAGGAGGTCCCCGGGAAAATCCCATACCAAGCGCCATGTGCCTGCCGTTTCCCGGCAGGATAACGAGGAGGAGAGAGGATCGAACCTTCGGCGGGAGCTCTCCCGCGCCGTCCGGGCGCGCACGCAGCGGGCAAATATGCGGGTGACCGCAAAACAGAGACGCTGCGACCGGAAATCGAGGCAAATTGTCTGCGTATTTGTCCTCCCCATTATCAGAAATCAGGAGGAATCATCAATATGTGTGGAATCGTAGGATATGTTGGCCATCAGGAGGCCGCCCCCATTCTGCTGGACGGGCTGGAGCGGCTGGAATACCGGGGCTATGACTCCGCCGGTATCGCCGTGTGCGGCGATGGCGTGCTGCGCCTTTGCAAGAAAAAGGGCCGGGTGGCGGCTCTGCGGGAGCTGACCCATGACGGCGGGGACCTGCCCGGCACCCTGGGCATCGGACACACCCGCTGGGCCACCCACGGCGAGCCCAACGACGTCAACGCCCATCCCCATATGAGCCAGAGCGGCAAGTTCGCCGTGGTCCACAACGGCATCATCGAAAACTTCATCACCCTGAAGGAGGAGCTGCAGCAGAAGGGCTATGTGTTCCAGTCCGAGACGGACACGGAGGTGGTGGCCCAGCTGCTGGACTATTACTACAGCGATTGCGGCGACTTTTTCGAGGCCATGAACCGCCTGCTGCACGCGGTGGACGGGGCCTATGCCCTGGGCATCATCTGCGCCGACTATCCCGACCGGCTGGTGGCCGCCCGGAAGGACGCACCCCTGCTGCTGGGCTTCGGCGATGGGGAGAACTTCATCGCCTCCGACGTGACGGCCCTGATCCGCCACACCCGGGACATCGCCTATATGGACGACGGGGAACTGGCCATTCTGTCCCGCAGCGGCATCCGGGTATACGACCGGCAGCTGCGGCCGGTGGAGAAGAAGCACCACCATGTGGACTGGGAGGTGGACGCCGCGGAAAAGGGCGGCTATGCCCACTTCATGCTCAAGGAGATCATGGAGCAGCCCGCCGCCATCCGCAAGGCCACCGCCGCCCGGATCCAGGGGGGCCGCGTGGTGTTGCAGGACCTGACCATGACCCCGGAGCAGATCCGGGCCATGGGCCGGATCTATATCGTGGCCTGCGGCTCGTCCTACCATGTGGGCATGGTGGGCAAATATAACCTGGAGCGGATGCTGCGGCGCAGCGTGGAGGTGTGCCTGGCCTCCGAGTTCCGGTATGCCGACCCCATCGTGGGGGAGGGGGACCTGGTCATCGTCATCAGCCAGTCCGGCGAGACTCTGGACACCATGGCCGCCCTGCGGGAGGCCAAGAAGCGGGGGGCACGGATCCTGTCCATCGTCAACGTGGTGGGCTCCTCCATTGCCCGGGAGTCCGATGACGTGCTGTATACCTGGGCCGGGCCGGAGATCGCCGTGGCCACCACCAAGGCCTACAGCACCCAGATGGCGGTGCTGAACCTGCTGGGCCTGTATTTCGGCGAGGTCATGGGCACCGTGGATTATGAGACCTACACCGCCATGGTCCGGGATATCCTGGCCCTGCCGGAGAAGCTGGAGCAGGTGCTGGCCCAGGCGGATCAGATCCAGCAGATCGCCAGGGATTTCGCCGGGCGGGACGACGTGTTCTTCATCGGCCGGAACCTGGACTATGCCCTGAGCATGGAGGGCAGCCTGAAGCTCAAGGAGATCAGCTATATCCACTCCGAGGCCTACGCCTCCGGTGAGCTGAAGCACGGCACCATCTCCCTGATCGAGGAGGGGACCCCCGTCATTGCCCTGAGCACCTACGGGCCTCTGTTTGACAAGGCCATGAGCAATGTGGTGGAGGTCCAGGCCCGGGGCGCCCGCGTCCTGGCCCTGACCACCGAGACCCACCGGGAGGCTATGCTGGCCCGGACGCCCCGGGTGCTGACGGTGCCGGACGTGGAGCCTATGCTGCTGCCCCAGCTGGGGGTGGCCCCTCTGCAGCTGCTGGCGTACTACATCGCCCTGGAGCGGGGCTGCGACATCGACAAGCCCCGGAACCTGGCCAAAAGCGTCACCGTGGAGTAAAAATCGCAATACACCGAGGGAATTATGAACAACATCAGAATCGTACCCATGACGGCGGACCATCTGGACGCCCTGGAGCAGCTGGAGCGCACCTGCTTCTCCCGGCCCTGGTCCCGGAAGATGCTGGCCGAGGAGCTGGACAACCAATGCGCCGCCTTTTTAGTGGCGGAGGACGCCGCCACCGGCCAGGTGATCGGCTATGCCGGGCTGCTGGTGGCCGCCGACGAGGGGTATATCACCAATGTGGCGGTGTTTCCCCAGTATCGCCGCCGGGGCGCGGCGGGAAAGCTCCTGGACGTGTTCCTGCGCTTTGCCCGGGCCAACCATCTGGCGTTTTTGACCTTAGAGGTGCGGCCCAGCAACGCCGCCGCCATCGCCCTGTATACCCGGTTCGGCTTCCGGGAGGCCGGACGCCGCCGGAACTACTATGACCTGCCCAAGGAGGACGCCCTGATCCTGACCCGGACCTTTGAGGAGGATGACCAGTGAACATTTTAGCCTTTGAATCCTCCTGCGACGAGACCGCCGTGGCGGTGGTGCGGGACGGGCGGACGGTGCTGTCGGACGCCATTTTGTCCCAGGCGGATATGCACGCGCTGTATGGCGGCGTGGTGCCGGAGATCGCCTCCCGGAAGCACGTGGAGGCCATTGCCGGGCTGTCGGACCAGGCGCTGCGGGAGGCGGGCCTGACCCGGCGGGACATTGACGCCGTGGCCGTGACCTACGCCCCGGGCCTTATCGGCGCGGTGCTGGTGGGGGTCAGCTTCGCCAAGTCCGCCGCCTATGCCCTGGGGGTGCCCCTGATTCCGGTGCACCACATCCGGGGCCACATCGCCGCCAATTATCTGGCCTTTCCGGAGCTGGAGCCGCCGTTTCTGGCCCTGGCCATGTCCGGCGGCAACACCCTGATCGTGGACGTGAAGGGCTACACGGATATGGAGGTCCTGGGGGCTACCCGGGACGACGCGGCAGGGGAGTGCTTCGACAAGGCCGCCCGGGTGCTGGGCCTGCCGTACCCCGGCGGGAAGCCCATGGACCGGCTGGCCGCCCGGTCCCCCGGCGGGAAATACGTCCTGCCCCGGGCCCATGTGGAGGGTGCGCCCCTGGATATGAGCTTCTCGGGCCTGAAAACCGCCGTGGTGAACCTGGCCCACAACGCCCAGCAGAAGGGGGAGCCTTTGGACGCCGCCGCCCTGGCCCACGACTTCAACCAGGCGGTGTCCGATGAGCTGGTGCCCCGGGCCATGGAGGCCGCCCGTCTCCGGGGCCGCCGGTGCATCGTGGCCGCCGGAGGGGTGGCCGCCAACACCATCATCCGGGGAGACCTGGAGAGGGCCTGCGAAAAGGCCGGATACCGCCTGTACCTGCCGCCCCTGCGGCTGTGCGGCGACAACGGCGCCATGATCGGGGCCCAGGGATACTATGAGTATCTGGCGGGCCGCCGGGCGGGGCTGGACCTGAACGCCTACGCCACCATGGAGCTGGACGATATTTTCTATTGAGAAAAAGCGCCCCCGGCGGATTTCCGCCGGGGGCGCTTTGCACGGATCTGCCTGTTTCGTTTTGTCCCGCTTCCGCCCGGGACAAAACCGGCCCTGCCCGGGACGTCCCTCTTTGTCCCGGGACGGCTTCCCCCGGATTGACGGCGGGGCGGCGGGTGTGTTATACTGGGGGCAAATCCAATTTACGGAGGGAAACCATCATGGAAGTTACCCAGCGTTTTCTGAAATATGTGTCCTTTGACACCACCTCCAGCGAGACGTCGGACACCGTCCCCACCACCGACCACCAGAAGGTTCTGGGCCGGTATCTGGCCCAGGAGCTGGCAGAGCTGGGCCTGGAGGGGGCCCACATGGACGACAACGGCTATGTGTATGCCCTGCTGCCCGCCACCCCCGGGTGCCAGGCTCCGGCCCTGGGCCTCATCGCCCACATGGACACCTCCCCCGCCGTCAGCGGGGCGGACATCCATCCGGAGATCGTCACCTATCAGGGCGGGGACCTGCCCCTGAAGAAGGCCGGAAGCCTGAAAGTGAAGGACTTCCCCTTCCTGGAGCGGTACATCGGTCAGGAGCTGATCGTCACCGACGGCACCACCCTGCTGGGAGCCGACGACAAGGCCGGCGTGGCGGAGATCGTCACCGCCTGCGAATACCTGCTGGCCCATCCGGAGGTCCCGCACCGGGCCATCGCCGTGTGCTTCACCCCTGACGAGGAGGTGGGCAAGGGCGCCGATCACTTCAGCCCCGAGAAGTTCCCCGCCCGGGTGGCCTACACCGTGGACGGCGGCGAGCTGGGGGAGATCGAGTATGAGAACTTCAATGCCGCCGCCGTGACCCTGACGGTGGAGGGCGTGAACATCCATCCCGGCTCCGCCAAGAACAAGATGAAAAATGCCATCCTGCTGGCCAACCAGTTCATCTCCCTGCTGCCTGCGGCGGAGACTCCCTCCCACACGGAGGGCTACGAGGGCTTCTACCATGTGACGGACCTGGCCGGAAACGAGAGCCAGGTGGTGCTGCATGCCATCATCCGGGACCACGACCTGGAGAAATTCAACGCCCGGAAGGACTTTGTGGAGCGGCTGGTGGACTATCTGAACGCACGGTGGGGCCAGGGCACCTTCCGGCTGGAGATGAAGGACAGCTATTACAACATGAAGGAGAAAATCCGGCCCCATATGGAGCTGATCGAAAACGCCAAGGCCGCCATGGAGGCCGTGGGCGTGGAGCCGGTGATCGTTCCCATCCGGGGCGGCACCGACGGGGCGCGGCTCTCCTGGGAGCGGGACATTCCCTGCCCCAACCTGTGCACCGGCGGCGCAAACTTCCACGGCGTCCATGAGTTCATTCCCGTGCCGTCTATGGAAAAGATGGTGCAGGTGCTGGTGGAGCTGGTGAAGGCGTAAGACAGAACGTAAAATCCCCCGACCGGCGGCTTGAGGTGCCGCCGGTTGGGGGATTATTTTACTTTTCGATGACCACCTTGTCGTCCCTCAGACGGACGTGGGCGGTGTCGCCGGACTGGAGCTTACCGTCCAGCATCTGCTCGGCCACCACGTCCTCCACCTCGTTCTGGAGGGTGCGGCGCAGGGGACGGGCGCCGTAGCGGGGATCGAAGCCGTCCTTGGCCAGAGCGGCCACGGCGTCGTCGTCCGCCTGGAGGGTGATGCCCTGGGCGGCCATGCGGCTGCCGATGGTATCCAGCATCCGGCGGGCGATGCTGCGGATGTTCTCCTCCGTCAGCTGGTGGAACACGATGATCTCGTCGATACGGTTCAGGAACTCCGGACGGAAGGTCTGGCGCAGCTCCGCCATAACGGCGTCCTTGATGCGTGCAAACCGCTCCTCCTCGGTGCGCTTGGCCGCCTCACCGCTGCCGTCAAAGCCCAGAGGCGTGTCGGCGGCGGTAATATTCTTGGCCCCCACGTTGGAGGTCATGACGATGATGGTGTTCTTGAAGTCCACCCGGCGGCCCTGGGAGTCGGTGACAATGCCATCCTCCAGAATTTGCAGCAGGATGTTCCACACATCGGGGTGGGCCTTCTCGATCTCGTCGAACAGCACCACGGAATAGGGCTTACGGCGCACCTTTTCCGTCAGCTGGCCGCCCTCCTCGTGACCCACGTATCCGGGAGGCGAACCCACCAGACGAGACACCGTGTGCTTCTCCATGTACTCGGACATGTCGATGCGGATCATGGCGTTCTCATCGCCGAACATGGCCTCGGCCAGGGTCTTGCACAGCTCGGTCTTGCCGACGCCGGTGGGGCCCAGGAACAGGAAGGAGCCGATGGGCCGCTTGGGGTCCTTCAGACCCACACGGCTGCGGCGGATGGCCTTGGCCACGGCGGCCACGGCCTCGTCCTGGCCCACCACCCGCTCATGCAGGACCTCCTCCAGCTGCAGCAGCCGCTGGCTTTCGTCCTCCGTCAGGCGGGTGACGGGGATGCCGGTCCAGCCGGCCACCACCTTGGCGATGTCGTCCTCGGTGACGGTGCCGCGGCTCACGGACATCTGCTTGTGCCACTTGTCGCGCTCAATTTCCACCTGCTCCTGATAGTCCTTCTCGATATCCCGCAGCTGGGCGGCCTTCTCGAAGTCCTGGGCGGTGACGGCCTCCTCCTTCTCCCGGTGCAGGGCGGCGATCTTCTCCTCCAGATCCTTCAGATCGGGGGAGGCGGACTCGGCGGACATACGCACCTGGCTGGCGGCCTCGTCCATCAGGTCGATAGCCTTGTCCGGCAGGAAACGGTCGTTGATATACCGGCGGGACAGCCGCACGGCGGCCTCCAGGGCCCCGTCGGTGATGGTCAGGTGATGGTGGGCCTCATACTTGTCCCGCAAGCCCTTCAGGATCTCCAGCGTGGCCTCGGGAGAGGGCTCGCCCACGGTGATGGGCTGGAACCGGCGCTCCAGGGCGGCGTCCTTCTCAATGTACTTGCGGTACTCGTTGAGGGTGGTGGCGCCGATGACCCGGATCTCGCCCCGGGACAGAGCGGGCTTGAGGATGTTGGCGGCGTCCACCGCGCCCTCGGCGGAGCCTGCGCCCACGATGGTGTGCAGCTCGTCGATGAACAGGATGACGTTGCCGGCCTTCTTCACCTCGTTGATGGTGTTCTTGATGCGCTCCTCAAACTCGCCCCGGTACTTGGTACCGGCCACCATGCCGGACAGGTCCAGGGACAGGACCCGCTTGTCCAGCAGGTCCTCGGGCACGTCGGCGGCCACGATGCGCTGGGCCAGGCCCTCGGCAATGGCGGTTTTGCCCACGCCGGGCTCACCGATCAGCACGGGGTTGTTCTTGGTGCGGCGGGACAGAATCTGGATGACCCGGGCAATCTCCTTTTCCCGGCCGATGACCGGGTCCAGCTTGCCGCTGCGGGCGGCCTCGGTCAAATCGCGGGTAAACTCCGCCAGGGTGCCGCCCTTCTTGCCGTCCTCCCGGGCGGGAGCGGCGGAGCCGCTGCCGGCGGCGGCTGCGGCGCGGGGCGCTTCGTTGATCTTTTTCACCACGGCGCTGTACAGCTTCTTGGGGTCGATGCCCACGGTGCGCAGCACCCGGATGGCCATATTGTTGCCCTCACGCAGCAGGCCCATCAGCAGATGCTCGGTACCAATGTAGCCCGCGCCGGTGCGGGACGCTTCGGACACGGCCAGCTCCACGGCGCTCTTGGCCCGGGGGGTCAGCCCCTGGGAGGGAGCCGCGCCGGAAAGGCCGGTGCCCACGCTGCGATGCAGCACATCGCAGATCATATCATCGGTGAGGCCTGCCTCCTCCAGGACGCGGTGGGCAATGCCCTCCTCCTCACGCATCAGGCCCAGCAGCAGATGCTCGGAGCCCACATAGCCATGTCCCATTTCCTCGGCAGCCTCCTGGGCCAGCCGCAGGGATTCCTCCGCACGGGGGGTGAATTTATTTTCCATCATAGTTTACACTTCCTTTCGGTTGATCGGCGTAACGCTTACGCCTGGGGCAGGGACCGCAGCTGATCCCGGAGCTTGGCGGCTTCCTCGAAGTTCTCGGTTTCCACGGCGTGGCGCAGCTGGGTCTCCAGGGCGTTGCGCTGGCGCTGGCGGCTGAGCTTCTCCCGCTCGTCGCCCTGGACCAGGTTGTCCTCCCGGGGCTCCTCCGCCGCGCGGCGGGCCTGCTGGGTCACGTCCACGGGTTCCGGGAACTCCGTCAGCAGGCGGCTGCCGAAGCCGCCCAGCAGGGGCTCCAGCATCCGGAAGGGACGGGTGAAGAAATCGTCATCGTCCCAGAAGCTGCTTATCATGGGGCGGCGCATATCCTGCACCAGGCCCAGCTGACGGGCGCACTGGGGGCACAGATGGCTCTCCATGACCCTGCCGTTGATGTTGCTCTTATAGTAAAACGTTGCTTCGTTCTTTCCGCAGTTCTGACATTTCATAATGATTGCCTCCTTATTGAAAACTCAAACCAGGTGAATCAGCACCTGCTTGAAAATACTGGCCCGGAGATTGTCCCGCCGGTCCTTGGGAACGGAGCGGAGGGAATTGTCGGACACGGCCCACAGAAGGGTCTGCGCCACGTTCCGCTCCACCGCCTGGGATTGGACCAGGTTTGAAAGAATGGCCCGGGCGCTGGCCAGGTCCAGCGTATCGCCCACGGAGTTGATGACGTGCATCAAGAGCGTGTGGCGGTCCACCTGCACCCGGGTGATGCGGATGTAGCCCCCGCCGCCCCGGCGCGACTCCACAATGTAGCCGTGCTCCGGAGAAAACCGGGTGGACATCACATAATTGATCTGGCTGGGGACGCAGCCAAAGCGTTGGGCCAGGTCGCTGCGCTGCAGCTCCAGAACCCCGTTGGCCTCCTCCAGCTCCGCCTGGATGAACCGGGCGATCATATCCGATGTACCCAAGCCCTTCACTTCCTTTCTGTTTCGATTCGGTCTGTCTGACTTTGCCTTTCTTTGACCTTTGGCTATAGTATACCACCGGGTTTCAAAATGTCAATAGGATATTTTGACTTTCTTTGACCTTTTCTGTAAACAAATTGTAAACGAGAAAACCGCCGCCTGCGGAGGCAGGCGGCGGGGAGACTGTCGAAAAACTCGGAGATTTTCCACCATCGGAAAGGAAGATAGTTACGAAAGAAACCCATCAGGGGTGTCTTTCGTTTGCAATCACAGGTTTTTCAGAACTTTTTAAATTCTGAAAAACCGCACTCAGCTTGTCAAAAAAGACTTTTTTGACAAGCTGACCGCCGCCTGCGGAGGCAGGCGGCGGGGGTTATTCGGGGTTTTCTATAAAATAGTCCCGGGTTTGTTGGATATTGTGCTGAATTTCGGCCTTCAGCTCCTGGGGAGAGGCGAATCTGCGCTCCGGGCGCAGGCGGCGGCAGAACTCCACCCGGATGGTTTTATCGTAGAGGTCGCCGTCGAAATCCAGCAGGAAGGTCTCCACCGACACGGCGTCGCCGTCGCTGACGGTGGGGCGGGTGCCGATGTTGGTGACGCCGGGGACGCTGGTGCCGTCCGGCAGGAACACCCGGGTCACATACACGCCCCGCTCCGGCAGAAGAACGTGATCCGGCGGGGTCAGGTTCACTGTGGGGATGCCGATGGTGCGGCCAAAGCGGCAGCCGTGGGTGACGGTGCGGGTCAGGCAGTGGCGGTGGCCCAGGAAATCGGCGGCCCGCTCCATCTGTCCGCTTTCCACCAGAGTGCGGATGTAGGTGGAGCTGACGGTGATGCCGTCCAGGGTCACCTGAGGGATGATGTCACAGCCGATGCCCCGCTCCCGGCAGCGGGACAGGAGTTTGTCCGGGTCCCCCTGGTTCCGGTGGCCGAAGTGATAGTCGTGGCCTGCCACCAGGTGCACCGCGCCATAGGTACCGATCAGCAGATCGTCGATGAAATCCTGCCAGGGCATGGTCATCATGGCCCGGTCAAAGGGGGCGATGATCACCTGGCGGATGCCGTAAAGCCGCTGCATCAGGTCCCGGCGGTCGTCGGGGGTATTGATCAGGCCCACCGGGCGGCCGGTGACCACCTCCTTGGGCGGGCGGTCGAAGGTGAAGGCGGCGGGGACGGTCTCCAGCTCCCGGGCCCGGGCGGCGGTTTTTTCCAGCAGGGCTCCGTGGCCCCGGTGAACGCCGTCGAAAAAGCCCAGGGCGATAACAGTTCGATTCAAGGTACTCACGCTCCGAAAAAGTTTTTAAGGGAGGTCATCACGCCGCCCTCCAGGCGGCTGAGACAGAGAAATTCGCCCTCCAGGCCATAGACCCGGTAGAGGCCCTCCGGCAAGGGCTGGCGGATGGTGAAGGGGTTGCCGTTGCGGCACAGGGCGTCCACCCGGGGGTGCCGGATCTGATAGGCCGGGTGCTGGCGGAACAGGGAGTCCAGCGGGGCCAGCAGCGCCTCGCCCTCCTGCTGCACCCGGTCCAGGGTCACGGCGTCGTCCAGGGTGAAGCCCGCAGCCACGGTGCGCCGCAGGCTGCTCATGCAGCCGCCGCAGCCCAGGGCCTGGCCGATGTCGTGGCACAGGGTGCGGACGTAGGTGCCCTTGGAGCAGCGGATGCACAGAGTGTAGTCCCCGGGGCCGGTCTGGTCCAGCAGCTCCAGCTCATAAACGGTGACGGGCCGGGCAGGGCGCTCGATCTCCCCGCCCCGGCGGGCGATCTGGTAGAGCTTCTGGCCGCCGATCTTCACGGCGGAATACATGGGGGGCACCTGCTGTATCTCGCCGGTGAACCGGGGCAGCAGGTGCTCCAGGTCCTCCCGGCCGGTGAGCACCGGATGGGTGTCCAGGGTCTCGCCGGAGGTGTCCTGGGTGTCGGTGGTGCGGCCCAGCCGCAGCCCGGCGACGTACTCCTTCTGGCCGTCCTCGGCGAAGGACACCGCCCGGGTGGCCTGGCCCACGAATACCGGCAGAACGCCGGTGGCCATGGGGTCCAGAGTCCCGGCGTGGCCCACCTTTTTTGTTTTCAGAATCCCCCGCAGCTTGGCGCAGACGTCCATAGATGTCCACCCGGCGGGTTTGTCGATGATGATGATTCCGTTTGCCATGGGTTGCTCCTTGTGAATAGTCTGCGCCAAACGCGCCTGATGGCGCGTACAAGCGTTTTGCGCAGCAAAACCTTGCCGCAGGAGGCAAATAAAATGCAATCATTTTCGGCCGGGGCGTGTACCTGGCCGAAAATACTTCTCAGGCTGCAAGTGTGGAATTTGTTCGCCATCGGCGAACAAATTATGCGCGTAGCAGACTGCAAATTTTGTCAAAAAAGGGCCTTGCCCTTTTTTGACAGTTTCGTCCACCCGGCGGGCTTGTCGATGATGATGATTCCGTTTGCCATGGGTCGCTCCTTTTGTCAATCCTCCCCCGCCACCATGTCGATGGCCTGGAGCACGGCCTGCTTCACCTCGCCGAGGGTGCCGTGCAGCGTGGCACCGGCAGCAGCCGCATGGCCGCCGCCGCCCAGAAGGGCACAGACCTCCGTGGCATTGACCCGGGGGCCGGTTCGCAGGGAAATTTTCACCCGGCCATCCTTCAGCTCCCGCAGGGTCACGCCGCAGTCGGTGCCCTCCACCAGGGCAGCCAGACTGGACAGCTCCTCCACATCCGCCTCCGTGGCCTTGTAATCCAAGCACAGGGACAGAGGGATCTGCATGACGACCACCCGGTCGTGGTCATAATACTCCGCCCACTCCGCCATCCAGGCCTCCATAGCCAGACGGGTGCGGCTCTTGGTGCGGAACAGGGCCTTGTTCACCGGCGCCGCGTCGATGCCGCAGTCCATCAGGGCGGCGGCGATGCGGTGGGTGCGGGCGGTGGTGTTGGAATAGACGAAGCAGCCGGTATCCGTGGAGACGGCCACATACAGCGGCAGGGCGATCTCCGGCGTCACCGGCGTCATCAGGGTGACGATGTTGTACACGATCTCGCCGCAGGCGGCGGATTCGGCCTCCAGACAGGTCTCCCGGGCGAAAAACTCCTGGGAGGGGTGGTGGTCGATGGCCAGGTCGATGCGGTCCTGATAGGGCCGGGCGTTTTCCGGCAGCAGGGACAGGGCCGCAATGTCCACCGACACCACATGGCGGGGGACGAAGCCCTCCGGGGCGGCGTAGGGGGCGGCATAGGGGGCGTAGGTGGCGGTCAGCTCCGGGTTGGGCAGCAGATATGCCGTCTTGCCCCGGTCCCGCAGGGCCTGGCACAGGGCGGCGGCGGAGCCCACGGTGTCGCCGTCGGGGCGGACATGGGTCAGCAGCAGCAGCTCGTCCCAGCCCAGCAGCAGCCGGGCGGCTTCAGCGGTGGTCATAGCACAGCCCTCCTCAATCCTCCCGGTCCTCGGGCAGAACGATGTCTGCGTTCCGGGGATCGGCGGGCTTCACATGGTTCAGCATATCCAGAATGTGTGCGCCATAGGCGATGGAGTCGTCCACGAAGAACTGGAGCTCCGGCGTGTAGCGCAGGTCGATGCGGCTGCCCAGTTCGCGGCGCAGGTAACCGGCGGCGGACTTGAGGCCCTTGAGCAGGCCCTTCTCATCCGGGCAGTTCAGGGCGCTGACATAGACCCGGGCATAGCGCAGGTCGCTGGTGGTGTCCACATGGGTGATGGTCAGCATACCCTCGGACACCCGGGGGTCCTTGACGGTGCGCAGCAGGGCGGAAAGCTCCTTCTGGATGGCGTCATTGATGCGGGGAATGCGGTTGGATGCCATAGTCGGTCTCCTTTCGTTTTCGATGAGATGAAAAGAGGGCGGGCGAAGCGCCCGCCCTCTGGGTTGTGTGTTTACTGGGGGATTTCCTCCATAGTGAAGGCTTCGATAATATCGCCCGCCCCATGAAACGGGGTTTCATGGGGACCCCGGATATGACCCTCTTTGGCGGAAGTGAATTCCGCCAAAGCAAGGTTTTGCTTCGCAAAACACTTGGACGCACTTGCGTGCGGGCGCAGCGGCGCTGCGCAGGAAGGCGACCGGACCGGTTTGCGTTCCGGGGCGGCATATGCCGTTACTGGGGGATCTCCTCCATGGTGAAGGCTTCGATGATATCGCCCGCCCCATGAAACGGGGTTTCATGGGGACCCCGGATATGACCCTCTTTGGCGGAAGTGAATTCCGCCAAAGCAAGGTTTTGCTTCGCAAAACACTTGGACGCACTTGCGTGCGGGCGCAGCGGCGCTGCGCAGGAAGGCGACCGGACCGGTTTGCGTTCCGGGGCGGCATATGCCGTTACTGGGGGATTTCCTCCATGGTGAAGGCTTCGATGATGTCGCCTTCCTTGATATCGTTGAACTTCTCGATGGACAGGCCGCACTCGTAGCCTGCGGCCACCTCCTTGACGGAGTCCTTGAACCGCTGCAGAGAGGCCAGAACGCCCTCGTGGATGACGATGCCGTCCCGGACCAGGCGGACCTGGCAGTCCTTCCGCTGGAGCTTGCCGTCCTGCACGTAGCAGCCGGCCACGGTGCCCACGCCGGAGACCTTGTAGGTCTGGCGGACCTCCGCATGGCCCAGCAGAGCCTCCCGGAACTTGGGGGCCAGCATGCCCTTCATGGCGGACTCAATTTCGTTGATGGCGTCATAGATCACGCGGTACATCCGCATGTCCACATGGGCGCGGGCGGCGGAATCCCGGGCGGCGTTGTCGGGGCGGACGTTGAAGCCCACGATGATGGCCTGAGACGTGGAGGCCAGCATCACGTCGGACTCGTTGATGGCGCCCACGCCGCCGTGGATGACCCGGACACGGACCTCGTCGTTGCTGAGCTTCTCCAGAGACGCCTTCACGGCCTCCACAGAGCCCTGAACGTCGGCCTTGACGATGATGTTCAGATTCTTCATCTCACCGGCCTGGATCTGGCTGAACAGATCCTCCAGAGAGACCTTGGTGACAGGGGCGTTGGCCTTGGCCTTTTCCTCGGCCTTGCGCTGCTCCACCAGCTCACGGGCCAGCTTTTCGTCGGCCACGGCGTTGAAGGTGGCGCCGGCGGAGGGCGTCTCGGACAGGCCGGTGATCTCCACAGGCACGGAGGGACCGGCGGAGGTCAGCTTCTGACCCTTGTCGCCCACCATGGCCCGGACGCGGCCCACGGCGGTACCGGCGATGATGATGTCGCCCTGCTTCAGGGTGCCGTTCTGCACCAGCAGGGTGGCCACGGGGCCCCGGCCCTTGTCCAGCCGGGCCTCGATAACGGTGCCCTGGGCGGCGCGGTTGGGGTTGGCCTTCAGCTCGCCCACCTCGGCGGTAAGGGTCAGCATCTCCAGCAGGTTGTCCACGCCCATGCCGGTCTTGGCGGAGATGGGGCAGACAATGGTATCGCCGCCCCACTCCTCGCACACCAGGCCGTATTCGGTGAGCTGCTGCTTGATGCGCTCGGGGTTGGCCTCGGGCTTATCCATCTTGTTGATGGCCACGATGATGGGGATCCCGGCGGCCTTGGCGTGGTTGATGGACTCCACGGTCTGGGGCATGATGCCGTCCTCGGCGGCCACCACCAGGATGGCGATATCCGTGACCATGGCGCCCCGGGCGCGCATGGAGGTGAACGCCTCGTGGCCGGGGGTGTCCAGGAAGGTGATGGGCTTGCCGTTGATCTGCACCTGATAGGCGCCGATATGCTGGGTGATGCCGCCGGCCTCGCCGCTGGCCACATGGGCGTTGCGGATATAGTCCAGCAGGCTGGTCTTGCCGTGGTCCACGTGGCCCATGACCACCACCACGGGGGCACGGGGCACCAGGTCCTTGTCCTCGTCCTTGTGGTCGTCGATGAGCTTTTCCTCGATGGTGACCACCACTTCCTTCTCCACCTTGCAGCCCATCTCTTCGGCGATGATGGCGGCGGTGTCGAAGTCGATGATCTGGCTCAGGGAGGCCATGACGCCGTTCTTCATCAGGCACTTGACCACCTCTGCGCCGGTTTTCTTCATGCGGCTGGCCAGCTCGCCCACGCTGATCTCATCGGGGATCTGCACGGTGACGGGGGTCTTTTTGATGACCTCCAGCCGCAGGCGGCGCAGCCGGTCGGCCTCCTCCTGCTTGCTCTTGTTGCTCTGGGGGCCGCTGCGGCGGCCCGACTTGCTGCGGATCTTCTCCTTGCCCTGGGTCTGGCGCTGGTCCCGGCGGCTGTTGCCGGTGCGGGCGTCGGCCATATCCTGGAGCTTCTCGTCGTACTTGTCCATGTTCACGGCCGTGGCCTTGCGGGTGTCCACCACCTTGGTCTGGGGTACGCGGCTGACGGGCTTCTTCTCCGGCTGGGGTTTCTTTTCCGGCTGGGGCTTCTTGCCGGCGGGCTGCTGCTTGGCGGCGGGCTCCGCCTTCTTCTCGGCAGGCTTGGCGGCATCGGCGTAAATCGCCTGGATGCCGGAAACCTGGTTGTGCTGGGTCAGACTCTCAAAGATCAGAGACAGCTCCCGATCTCCCAAAACCTGCATATGGTTTTTGGGCGTCTCGGCATACTTGGTCAGAATCTCCGTGATCTGCTTGGTGGGGACGCCGAAGTCCTTCGCCACCTCATGCACTCTGTATTTGTTACCTACGCTACCCAAATAGAGCCACCTCCATCTTTGTGATTCGATTCCTTACTTGCTTTTTTTCGGGGACCCCTTGCCCTTATGCACCGGGCGGGAGCCCGCGAAACGGGGCCGTTCCCCCTGGGGACGCTGCCCGGGCCGCCGGGGACGGCGGGCGGACTTTTCCGGCTTCTGCGGCGCTTGGGGCGCAGGGGCCGCTTGAACCGGGGCGGCTTTTTTCTTGCCCCGGCGCAGATTCTTTTCATGCTGGGCCTGCTCCGCCCGGCGCTGGGCCGCGCGAAGGGCCTTTACCTCCAGCCGCTGGGCCGCCGGGGCGTATCGCTCCGGGTCCAGCGCCGCCAGCTTTTTGACGATGGCCTCGGCAAAGCCGATGTCCGTTATGGCCGCCATGGCGCAGCTGGTGCGGCCCAGGGCACGGCCCAGCTGGTCCTTGTCAAAGGGCACCGTCAGGCACAGGCACGCCCCGGTCTGGCCGAAGGACATGGCCCGGCGCACAGACCCGGCGGCGGCGTCCTGGGCCACCAGGATGACCCGGGCGTCCTTGGCCCGGGCGGCGGAGCCCACCGGCTCCTCGCCGATGGCCACCTGACCGGCCTTTTTGGCCAGGCCGATCATGGATAAAATGTGTTCTGTCATGCTTCCGTTTCCATCTGGCGCTCCAGCGCCTCATAAACCTCGTCGGGGATGCTGACCTCCAGCATCCGGTCCAGCGCCCGGGATTTCCGGGCCTTCTTCAGGCACTGCGGATCGCGGCACACATAGGCGCCCCGGCCGGACTTCTTGCCGGTGGCGTCCAGCACCAGCTGGCCCTCCGGCGTGCGGACCACCCGCAGCAGGTCCTTTTTGTCCCGCTTTTCCCGGCAGCCCACGCACATGCGCTGTGGAATCTTCCGCGGCTTCTGCATGATGGTCCTCCTTTCCTGTATCGCTTACTCCCCGGTATAGGAAGCGGGCTTGATGTCGATCTTGTACCCGGTGAGACGGGCGGCCAGGCGGGCGTTCTGCCCCTCCTTGCCGATGGCCAGGCTCAGCTGGTCGTCGGGGACGATGACCCGGCAGAGCTTGCCCTCGTCGGACAGGCGCACCTCCACCACGTCGGCGGGAGCCAGAGCGGCGGCGATGAACTGGGCGGGATCCTCGGAATACTTGATGATGTCGATCTTCTCGCCCCGCAGCTCCTCCACCACGGCGGCCACTCGCTGGCCCTTGGGGCCCACACAGGCGCCGATGGGGTCCACGTTCTCGTCGGAGGACCACACGGCCATCTTGGTGCGGCTGCCTGCCTCCCGGGCGATGGAGCGGATCTCCACGGTGCCGTCGTAGATCTCGGGCACCTCCAGCTCAAACAGGCGCTTCACCAGGCCCGGATGGGTCCGGGACACCATCACCTGGGGACCCCGGGTGGTGCGGCGGACCTCCACCAGGTAAACCTTCACCAGCTGCCCCTCGGTAAGCTCCTCGCCGGGGACCTGCTCGTTGACGCCCATAAGGCCCTCGGTAGCTTCGCTGCCGGAGCCGATACGCAGGTGAACGGTGCCCCGGGGGTCGATGCGGTGGACGGTGCCGGTGAGGATCTCGTGCTGCTTGGAGCCCCACTCGTCATAAATCATGCCGTGCTCCGCCTCCCGCAGGCCCTGGATAATGACCTGCTTGCCGTTGCCGGCGGCGATGCGGCCGAACTCCACATTTTTCACGGGGATATTCACCACGCCGCCCAGCTGATACTTGGCGGACATGGCCCGGGCGTCCTCCAGCGAGATCTGGGAGCCGGGGTTCTCCACCTCCTCCACGATCTCCTTCTGGACGTACATCCGCAGATCCTTCTTCTCCTCGTTGACGTCCACGATGACGTTTTCCACGCCCTCGTGGTCCTTCTTATAGGCGGCGGTCAGAGCCTGGATGATCTTGCCCATCATGAAGTCCTGGGGAATGCCGCGTTCCTTTTCCAGCATTTCCAGCGCGGCAAAGATTTCTTCGCATTTCATGGTATTTCTCCTATTCTATACTGTTTCGTCAGAATTCCACACGCAGACGGACCAGGGCCAGCTCCGGCTTTTCAAACCGCAGAGGCTCCGCCCCACCCATATCCAGCAGCACGGCCCCATTGTCGTACCCTGCCAGGGTCCCGGCAAACTCCTTGCGCCCGTCCTTGGGCTTGTAGGTCTTCACCAGCACCGGATGGCCCAGGAACCGCTGAAAATCCGACGGGCGCTTCAAGGGGCGCTCGGCCCCGGCGGAGGACACCTCGAAGGTGTAGCTGCCCTCGATGGGGTCCGCCTGGTCCAAAAGGTCGCTGACCTTGCGGCTGACGGCCTCGCAGTCCAGAATGTCCACGCCGCCGTCCTTGTCCAGGTACAGCCGCAGATACCACTGCCCGGCTTCCCGGACGTATTCCACATCCCACAGGGTGCAGCCCTGCTCCGCCACGGCGGGGGCGGCCAGCTCGGCCACCAGCTCCGTTACCTTTTTCATGTCCGGCCTCCTGTCTTTCCGAAAATTTTAAGGGGGCAAATTTGCCCAAGAAAAAGAGCGGACAAACTGTCCACTCTCCGTCAACACTTCCTTACTACGCAGTAGTTTACCACAAAAACACTCCCAGTGCAAGAGTTTTTTCCCGGAAAATGGCGGGATTTTCCGGGGGTTTTACGCCGAACGGGGCCGAACAGGCGGAATCCCGTCTGTCCGGCCCCGGGAGCAGAGAAAAACTCCGTCACGGCTGATCGAAAAATGCTTCCGCCCCGCACTTCTGGCAGTAGTCCTTGCCGGAAGGGTTCATGTGGTCGCAGAACATGCATTTCCAGCTGCCGTCCGGCCGCCGTTTGGTTTTGGGCTGGCCCTCGTCGCTGCAATCCGGTTCCGGCTCCGGCTCCGCATTCGGCTCCGTATGGGACTCTGCGGGCCGCTGGGGCTTCCGTCCTCCCTTTTTGCCGCCCTGGCTGCGGGCCTCCAGGTCCGATACCTTGTCGATGAGTTCACCGTAGCCGTACAGCAGAAGATATTGCAGCCTGGCGCTGGAATAGACCCAGATGATGACGATGATGCCCGCAATGATCGCAGGCGCCACCAGATCCCCATTGTTGGATCCCACGGCGGCAACCGCCGCTATGACCAGAACGGCCGTCAGCAAAGTCCGACGGATGACTAAGAAGCGGACACGACGTTTGATCTCTTCTCCTACTCTTTCGTACATTTTTCATAACCTCCCTGTATCATCGGTACGTGTACCCAATTTCAGTGTAGCGCATTTTGCGCTACTTGTCAATAGAACAAAATGCGCTGTGTTAACCTATATCCGAGGTGAGTAAGCATGGCATACCAGCGTCTGCGCGATCTGCGGGAAGATCGGGACCTGCTGCAGCGGCAGGTGGCAGAGCGTCTGCGCTGCTCCCAGCGGGTCTACAGCAACTATGAGCGGGGAGAACGGGATATCCCCACGGATATACTGATCCGCCTGTCAGAGTTCTATGATGTATCCGTGGATTATCTGCTGGGGCTGACGAATAACCCAAGAAGAAATTATTGAGCAATTACACGAAAATCCGTTGAAAAAAGCCTGTGTATTCACACCGAATACACAGGCTTTTTTCAGCTCTTATTTATCCGCTGGCCGATGGTGCTGCCGCCGGACTGGTGCATGGTTTTCAGGATTTCCGCGATCTGCCCGGCGGCCTCGGACACCTGGCGGCCAAACTCCGCCGAGGACATGCGCATGGCCCCGGTGCGCACCGCCGACAGCTGGATGAGCCCGTCGGAGGTCACCACCCGGACGTGGTCATTTTTCCCTACCTGCTGCAAAAACCGCTCAATGTACATATCGCCGGTTTCCCGCTCCCGGGTGTATACCACATGGATGCCCCGGTAGTCGAACTTCTCCCCGGTATTGCCGGGGACCTTGTACCCGTCGAACACCAGCACCACCCGGGTGTGGGTGAAGGCGGCCCAGCCGCACAGGGTGTCCATCAGCCGCTCCCGGGCGGCGGACAGGTCCCGGTCCGCCAGGGCGTGGAGCTCCTCCCAGTCGAAGATCACGTTGTAGCCGTCCACCACATAGCAGCGCTGGCCGATCTCCCGCAGGCCGGTATCGGCAGGAGCCTCCCGCTTCTCCGGCGCACGGTACAGGGGACGGCGCACGGGGCCGAACTCCCGGGTCATGATGGCCTCCAGCTCCGCATCGTCCAGGCGGATGCACCGGCGGCGCACCGGCGCGTCCTCCCGGGGCTTTTCCAGACAGCTGGGCAGGTGCATATACTCCGGCACCTTGTCCCACTTCACGGTGAAGCCGCCGCCGTGGGCGCAGAACACGGAGTCCGGCGTGTTGTCCGGGTCGGCCTCCGGGTCATAGTCCGCCGCCGCGATCACGGCGTCGGGGTTATGACAGGGCCCGTAGCCCGCCGGCTCCAGGGATAGGCGGCCCCGGCCCCCGGTATAGGACGCCACCTCCTGGGCATAGTCGTCAAACTCCGTCACCGGCACCCGGCCCCGCAGCAAGGTCAGGTCCCCGGACTCCTCCGGGGTGTCGAAGCTGCCGCTGCGCAGGCGCACATCGTTGATGGCCCGGCCCAGCTGCTCCGGCGGCACCTCCAGCCGGAAGGCGTAATACGGCTCCAGCAGGCGGCTCCGGGCCTGCATCAGCCCCTGGCGCACCGCCCGATAGGTGGCCTGGCGGAAGTCGCCCCCCTCGGTGTGCTTCACATGGGCCCGGCCGGACATCAGGGTGATCTTCACGTCGGTGATGGCGGAGCCGGTGAGGACTCCCAGGTGGGTCTTTTCCTGCAAATGAGTCATAATCAGCCGCTGCCAGCTCCGGTCCAGCTGGTCCTCGCCGCACCGGGTGGCCGTCACCACGCCGCTGCCCTGGGGCAGGGGCTCCAGCAGCAGATGCACCTCCGCATAGTGCCGCAGGGGTTCAAAGTGGCCCACGCCCTCCACGGGGCCGTCGATGGTCTCCTTATACAAAACCCGGCCCCGGTCCAGGTCGATCTCCACGCCGAAGCGCTCCGACACCAGACTTTTGAGAATTTCCGCCTGGATGCGGCCCATCAGGGACACATGAATTTCCCCTCCGTGGGAGGTGAAGCGCAGCTGGGGATCCTCCTCCTCCAGCTGGCGCAGCTGGGGCAGCAGGGTGCGGCTGTCGCAGTCCGGCGGCAGGGCCACCCGATAGCGCATCACCGGCTCCAGCACCGGCCGGACACCGGATTCCTCCGCCCCCAGGCCCTGGCCGCCGCAGGTGGCCGTCAGTCCCTGGACGGCGCACACGCCTCCGGCGGGGACCTGGTCCACCGCCCGGAACCGGCCGCCGCTGTAAAGGCGCAGCTGGGCGGCCTTCTCCTGGTGCCCGGCATAGGGCACGGCGTCCCGGACCCGCAGGGTCCCGCCGGTGACCTTCAGGTGGGTCAGGCGCTTGCCCTGGGGGTCGTGGCTGATCTTGAACACCCGGGCGGAGAAGGCAGCGGGATAGGCAGGAGGTTCCACATACCGGGCCAGCCCCTCCAGAAATTCGTCGATGCCCTCCAGCTTCAGCCCGGAGCCGAACCAGCAGGGAAAAACCAGCCGCCGCCCCACCAACTGCCGCACCAGGGCGTCGGGGACCTCTCCGCCGTCCAGATACGCCTCCAGGGCATCCTCCCGGCAGGTGGCCAGCTGCTCCATGCGCCGCTCCCGGTCCGCGGGGGTGAAGTCCACGCACCCCTCCCCCAGTTCGTGGTGCAGATGCTCCATCATCTGCCCCCGGCCGCAGCGGCCGAAGTCCATTTTCGTCACAAACAGAAACGTGGGGATCCGGTACAGCTCCAGCAGCCGCCACAGAGTGCGGGTGTGGGCCTGGACGCCGTCGGCGCCGCTGATCACCAGAATGGCGTAGTCCAGCACCGACAGGGTGCGCTCCATCTCGGCGGAGAAGTCCACATGGCCCGGGGTGTCCAGCAGCGTCACCTCCAGATCCCCGATGGGCAGCTCCGCCTGGCTGGAAAAGATGGTGATGCCCCGCTCCCGCTCCAGCAGATGGCTGTCCATGGCGGCGCTGCCGTGGTCCACCCGGCCCAGCTTCCGCAGCTGGCCGGTGCGGTAGAGCATGGCCTCGGCCAGGGTGGTTTTGCCCGCGTCCACATGGGCGGTGATGCCGATGACCACCCGGCGGGCCTGGTTGCTGTTTGTATCCATATGCAAAACCTGCTTTGTCTCATTTTTCTCTATTATGGCAGATACCGTCCCGGCTTGCAAGGGCGGATTTTTTCTTGCCCGGCGGGGCAAATCGTGCTATGATGGGAGAAAATTGCCTGTGGGAGGAAGAACGGATGAATCAGAAGGAGCTAAACGAGCTGCGGCGGCGGTTCAAGCCGGACCGCACCGCCATCAGCAAGGTATACGGCTGCTATGTCAGCAGCAGCCGCCAGATCATCTCCTATGTGGACGCGCCGCTGGGCCTGCTGTCCCAGGAGGAGCAGGAGATGTATCTGAACCTGCTGAAAAAGACCCTGTCCGGCGCCCTGGGCCGGAACCTCATCGACATCGTGTTTTCCACCGCCCAGGTGGCGGACAGCGACGAGCACCGCCTGCTGCAGACCCTGCGCCAGACGGAGCTGCAGGACGCCAACGCCCGGGAGAGCCTGTACCGCCGGATCATCGACGCCATCGACATGGGCGAGAGCAGCTATCTGATTCTGCTGGCCGCCGATACCTATGACGTGCCCCATCGCAGCCGGGACGATCAGGAGGTCCCCGACGCATCGGAGACGGTGTTCCGGTATTTCGTGTGCGCCATATGCCCGGTGAAGGATCCCACCCTGGCCTTGCAGTACAGCGACCGGGACAAGGAGTTTCGGGGCAGCTCCACCGGGCATATCGCCCAGCCCCCGGCCCTGGGCTTCCTGTTCCCGGCCTTTGACGACCGGGCCGCCAACATCTATAACGCCCTGTTTTACAGCAAGGACACCGCCCAGCTGCACCAGGAGGTCATCGATGCGGTGTTCTGCGTCCAGGAGGCCCCCATGTCCCCCCAGGAGCAGCAGAACCTGTTCGCCGCCGCCCTGACGGAGACCTTAGAGAAGGATTGCAGCTATGACGTGGTGCAGGCGGTCCACGAGCAGCTGCGGGGCCGCATCCAGGAGCACAAGGAAAGCCGGGACCCGGAGCCGCTGACCCTGTCCGTCCGGGAGGTGGGGGACGTGCTCACCGGCAGCGGCGTGCCGGAGGAGAAGGTGGAGGCCTTTCAGGACCAGTGCCGCAGGCAGTACGGCCAGGACGCGGCCCTGAACCCCCGGAACATCATCGAGGCCGGGAAGTTCCAGATCACCACCCCGGAGGTGAAGATCACCGTGCCGCCGGAATACAGCTATATGGTGGAGGCCCGGATCATCGACGGGCGGCGGTTCATCCTCATCCCCGCCGACGACGGGGTGGAGGTCAACGGCATCGCCGTCACCATCCCCAATCCCCAGGAATAACGCACGGCCCCATACGCATAAAAATGCGTATGGGGTTATTTTTTGTATTTTTATTCAAATAACACTTGACATGACCAGGTCGGTGTGATAGTATCTTTATCCGTAACCGCATTTAGTTTTCAATTTTTATTCACTGAAAGGGCATTTATATGACTATGTATACCATTCTCCGACGACGACCATGTATGTGAATCTGACTCTATACAAACAACATACATGAAAGAAACGGAGATATTGATATGAAATATTTTACCAGATTCCTGTGCCTGTTTTTTGCCGCCGCCATGCTGCTGACCATGGCCGCCTGCGGCAGCAAGAATACCGATACCGACACCGATACCAACCCCGGCGAGAAGAAGCAGCTGGTGGTGGCTACCAGCCCCGATTTCCCGCCCTTCGAGTCCCTGGACGGCAGCGACATCGTGGGCATCGAGCCCAAGCTGATGCAGGCCATTGCCGACAAGCTGGGCATGGAGCTGGTGTGGGAGCAGGTGGACTTCGACTCCATCATCCCCGGCATCCAGGCCGGGCGCTATGACGCCGGTGTGGCGGGCATCAGCATCACCGCCGACCGTCTGAAAAACTGCGACTTCAGTGACCCCTATTTCCTGGCCAACCAGGTGATCGTGGTGAACCCCGGCAGCGACATCCAGAGCAAGGCCGACCTTACCGGCAAGACCATCGCCGTCCAGACCGGCACCACCGCCGAGACCTACTGCCTGGACAACGGGTATGAAATTCTGTCCTTCGCCTCCAACATCGACGCCCAGGCCGCCCTGACCAGCGGCAAGGCCGACGCGTGGGTGGTGGACAACGAGGTGGCCGTGAAGATGGCCGGGGAGCAGAACCTCACCGTGCTGGACGAGGCCATGACCAGCGAGCCTTACGCCCTGGCCTTTGCCAAGGGCAGCGACCTGGTGGACCAGGTGAACCAGGCCCTGAGCCAGCTGCTGCAGGACGGCACTGTGGAGCAGATTTTCCAGGAGTATGACACCGTGTATGTGTCTCCCCTGAGCTGATGGAAGTTTTGCAGAGTATTGGCCAGTTTTTCGCCCGGTGGCTGGCCCAGCTGGAGACCACCTTTGTGGAGAAGCAGCGCTATCTCCTGCTGGTGGACGGGCTGAAGAACACCCTGATTATTACGGCGGGGGCCTTGGTCATCGGCGTGATCATCGGGTCATTGGTGGCCATGATCAAGTACTGCGGCCAGGACAGCCGCCTGCTGCGGCCCCTTTGCTGGCTGTGCAACGTGTATACCACGGTGATCCGGGGCGTCCCGGTGGTGGTGCAGCTGCTGATCTTCTATTTTCTGATTCTCAAATCCTCCGACGGACTGGTGGTGGGCATCGTCACCTTCGGCATCAACTCCGGGGCCTATGTGGCGGAGCTGGTGCGCAGCGGCATCGCCGCCGTGGACCCGGGCCAGATGGAGGCCGGGCGCAGCCTGGGCCTGTCCCGGCTGCAGAGCGCCTGGCACATCGTGCTGCCCCAGGCCATGAAGAACATCCTGCCGGCCATCGGCAACGAGATGATCGCCCTGCTGAAGGAGACCGCCGTGGCGGGCTATGTGGCGGTGCAGGACCTGACCCGGGCCGGGAACCTGATCCGCAACAACACCTATGATTCCTTCAACCCCCTGATGCTGGTGGCCGTGGTGTACCTGGTGCTGGTCATCGGCATGACCCAGCTGCTGGGACTGCTGGAAAGGAGGCTGCGCAGAAGTGATAAGCGTTAAGGACCTGCACAAGAGCTTCGGCGGCGTCACCGTGCTGGACGGCATCTCCACCGACATCGAGAAGGGGGACGTGGTGTGCATCATCGGCCCCTCCGGCAGCGGAAAATCCACCTTTCTGCGGTGCCTGAACCGGCTGGAGACCCCGGACAGCGGGAAAATCCTTCTGGACGGCGTGGACCTGACGGACCCCGCCGCCGACCTGAACCGCCAGCGGATGAAAATGGGCATGGTGTTTCAGCAGTTCAACCTGTTCCCCCACATGACGGTGCTGAAGAACCTGACTCTGGCCCCTATGCTGCTGAAAAAGGAGTCCCAGCAGACGGCGGAGGCCCGGGCCATGGCCCTGCTGGAGCGGGTGGGCCTGGCGGACCGGGCAGGGGAGTACCCCTCCCGCCTTTCCGGCGGCCAGAAGCAGCGCATTGCCATCGTCCGGGCCCTGTGCATGGAGCCGGAGGTGCTGCTGTTTGACGAGCCTACTTCCGCCCTGGACCCGGAGATGGTGGGGGAGGTGCTGGACGTGATGAAGGAGCTGGCCCAGAGCGGCATGACCATGGTGGTGGTCACCCACGAGATGGGCTTTGCCCGGGAGGTGGCCAGCCGGGTGCTGTTTATGGACCAGGGGGTCATCATGGAGGAAAACAAGCCCCAGGCCCTGTTCGACAACCCCCAGAGCCCCCGGCTGCAGAGCTTTTTGTCCAAGGTGCTGTGAGCTTTATCAAAAAAGGCTTGCCGCCTGCGGGCGGCAAACTCAGCGAGGCTTTTTGACAGACTGAAAAAGACGGCTGTGCTACAAAAGGCACAGCCGCTTTTTTTACCAGCGCCGCTTTTTCTTTTCCCCCTCCCGGCGCTGGAAGGGCTTGTCGATGAGGATGATATCCTCCCCGAATCGCTGGACGCAGTCCCAGGGGATGTAGTAGTCCTCCCCCCGGCCGAACAGGCCGAAGAACCGGCAGGGGCCAAAGACGATCAGGGCCTTGACGGTGCCCTCCGGGATGCATAGCTCCAGGTCCCCCACGCAGCCCAGGCGGCTGCCGTCGCAGATGTTGATGACCTCCTTGCGGCGCAGCTGTGAAAATCGGCACATCATCGTCCCCACCTCAGACCCAGCCTATGCGCCGCCCGGCGCGTCCTATGCCTCATACCAAAACCTGTTAAAAAGCTTGAAAAGCTTTTTATAGCACCGAAGGTGCGTCAGGTTTTGTATGAGACGTCACAGCGTGTTTTCACACGCTGTGCGTGCGCCCGGCGCACGGGATTCTTGATTAAATTTTTAATCAAGAATCAGTATCAGATCACCGCGTCCACGGGGATCCGCTGGCGGCCCACCTGCACCCAGTATACCCGGACCTGCTGGCTGTCGCCGGCGGCGCAGAAGCCGTAGCGCCCCATCCGGCCCTCCACGGGGATGTCGCCGCCCATGGCCGCCGTGAACCGGCGGATATACCGCACCAGCGCCCCGATGGCGGGCAGGGACATATCGGGCATCAGATAATCGTAAAACTTGTTCATAACATAACCTCCCACTGGGATTTCACAGATTGTCAAAAAAAGACTTTTTTGACAATCTGTGTGCGGTTTTTCAGAACTTAAAAGTTCCGAAAAACCTGTGATTGCAAACGAAAGACACCCCTGATGGGTTTCTTTCGTAACGATCTTCCTTTCCGATGACGGAAGATTTCTGAGTTTTTCGACAGACTCAATTTCTCTTACTGTGCCCTCAGTATACCAGGGCCGCTGTCCGAAAAATCGGACTGTGACGACCAGGTGACAAAACTGTTATACCATCTTTAAGGAATCTTAAAGGTTCCCCCCTTGTTTCTTTAAGTGTTTTTCTTTATACTGGACGTCATAAACCGGGATAGATGAGCCGCATCTCATATCCAGCCGTCCTCCGTTCTGCACTTGACAGAACGGAGGAGATGTAGTACACTTGGTGTATCAATTATCTTGATACACTTGACGCTGTACGCACAGAGAAAGGAAAGCGCCTATGGAAACGTTAAAAACCATCAATTTTGTCATAGCGGTTATTTTCTTCGTCTGCTATACCTATCAGTTCCTGTATATCCCGGTGCCCTGGCTGCGGAAGGCCCGGCCCCACGGCCCGGCCAAGGACAACCGGTACGCCGTTCTGATCTGTGCCCGGAACGAGCAGCGGGTCATCGGCGACCTGATCGCCAGCCTCCGGGGGCAGACGTATTCGCAGAGCCTGCTGTCCATTTTCGTCCTGGCGGACAACTGCACCGACGACACGGCCATGGTGGCCCGGGTGGCCGGGGCCAACGTGTATGAGCGGTTCAACCAGGTGCAGGTGGGCAAGGGCTACGCCCTGCAGGAGCTGCTGGAGCACCTGGAGCAGGACTATCCCCAAGGATTTGACGGATACTTCGTGTTTGACGCGGACAATATTTTGGCTCCCAACTATGTGGAGGCCATGAACCGGACGTTTTCCGACGGTCACGACATCGTCACCAGCTTCCGCAACAGCAAGAACTACGGCGACAACTGGATCAGCGCCGGTTATGCCCTGTGGTTCCTGCGGGAGAGCCGGTATCTCAACCACGCCCGGTTCCTGCTGGGCACCAGCTGCGCCGTGTCCGGCACCGGCTTCCTGTTCAGCCGCCGGGTGCTGGAGGAGACGGGCCCCTGGCCCTTCCACCTGCTGACGGAGGATATCCAGTTCTCCGTGGACCAGGTGACCCGGGGCCGGAAGATCGCCTTCTGCCCCGACGCGGTGCTGTATGACGAGCAGCCCACCACCTTCCGCCAGTCCTGGAACCAGCGGCTGCGGTGGTCCAAGGGGTATTTGCAGGTATTCCGGGGCTACGGCGCCAAGCTGCTGCGGGGCGCGGCCGGGGGGAGCTTCTCCTGCTACGACATGGCGGCGGCCATTATGCCGGCCTTCGTCCTGTCGGCCACGGCCATCGTCTGCAACGTGACGGCGGCCATTCTGGGGGCCGTCCACGGGGAGGACCTGACCATTGCCCTGTGGTCCGTGGGGCAGATGCTGCTGAATATGTATCTGACCCTGTTTGTCCTGGGGGCCATCACCACCGTTACCGAGTGGAAGCGCATCCATACCAAGGCGGTGAAGAAGGTCCTGTACGCCTTCACCTTCCCACTGTTTATGTTTACTTATATTCCCATCTCCTTTGCGGCGCTGTTCAGCAAGGGGGAGTGGAAGCCCATCGAGCACCGGGTCAGCGCCGCGTCCCTGCGGGGCCGGGGCCGGGAGGAGCTGCTGCCCTTCTGACCGGCAGTCTGCCGCCGGTGCAATCCGAGAAATGAGAGGCGATCACCATGTACACCATCCTGGTCTGCGACGATGAAAAGGACATCGTGTCGGCCCTGAACATCTATCTGTCCGCCGAGGGCTACCGGGTGCTGACGGCCTATGACGGCTATCAGGCCCTGCGGCTGCTGGACCGGGAGGAGGTGCACCTGATCCTGCTGGACGTGATGATGCCGGGGATGGACGGCATCACCGCCATGACCCGCCTGCGGCAGAGCCACAATCTGCCGGTGATCCTGCTGACGGCCAAGTCCGAGGACACGGACAAGGTGCTGGGGCTGAACATGGGGGCCGACGACTATGTGACCAAGCCCTTCAACCCCGTGGAGCTGCTGGCCCGGGTCCGGTCCCAGCTGCGGCGGTATATGACTCTGGGCGGCGGCCATACGGCCCCCTCCGCCGTGACCATCGGCGGGGTCAGCCTGGACGACAACGCCAAAACCGTCACCGTGGACGGGGACACCGTGAACCTGACGCCCCTGGAATACGACATTCTGCGGCTGCTGATGCAGCATCCGGGAAAGGTGTTCTCGCCCCACGAGATATACCGCCGGGTGTGGCACGAGGACCCGGCGGCGGACAATCCTGTGGCCGTCCATGTGCGGCACATCCGGGAGAAGATCGAGATCAACCCCGCCGAGCCCCGGTATCTGAAGGTGGTCTGGGGCAAGGGGTATAAAATGGAGGGGACGGCACAGTGAAAAAGCTCCTGAGCGCCATATGGGCCAAGGCCCTGGCCTTTCTGCTGACGCCTCTGGCCGGAGTTGCCGCCGTAAACGGCGTCAGTGAGCTGATAATGGTATATTTTTACGATGTCTGGAATCCCCACCCGGTGTGGCTGTGGGTGGTGACGGTCCTGTGCGCGGTGGTGGCCGTGGGGTCGCTGCTGTTCTCTCTGTCGGCGGCGGGGCATTGGCCGGGCCATGAGGGCGTCCATCTGACCTGGCTGGACCGGATCCCCCTGGACGTGTTTGTGCTGGCCCTGGCCGGTGAGTGGCTGATCTATGAGAATGCTTCGTATTACCCCTCGTCCGTCCTGGGGGAGGTCGTGTTCGTGGCCCTGGCGTACCTGTTCATCCTGGCGTTCACGGCCCGGTGCAAGGCCGGCATGGTGCTGGCGGACCTGGTGGTGCTGCGGCTGCTGCGGCTGCTGAGCCGGGGGGCGGTCTGGGCCTGGCGGCATCTGCGGGTGCTGGTGCTGAGCCTGCCCCTTACCTGGAAAACCGCCGCGGTGCTCGTCGCCCTTATGGCGGCGGAGCTGCTGATGCTTGCGTATGATCTCAACGAGGCAGAGCTGGTGGTGTATCTGGCGCTGCATATCCTGATTCTGGGGGCGGCCATGTGGCAGGTGCTGGCCCTGCGGAAGCTGCAGCAGGGGGGCGAAAACCTGGCCAAGGGGGACTTCTCCCATCCCATCACCCTGAGCCGGGGGGCGCTGCCGGAGCTGAAGCGCCATGCGGCCAACCTGAACTCCGTGCAGCAGGGCATCCAGCAGGCGGTGGAGGAGAAGATGAAGTCCGAGCGGCTGAAAACCCAGCTGATCACCAACGTGTCCCACGACATCAAAACGCCCCTGACCTCCATCGTCAACTATGTGGACCTGCTGAAAAAGGAGGAGATGCCCTCCGACGCGGCGCGGGAGTATCTGGCGGTGCTGGACCGGCAGTCCCAGCGGCTGCGGAAGCTGACAGAGGACCTGGTGGAGGCCTCCAAGGCGTCCACCGGGAATATCCCGGTGTCCCTGGCCCCCACGGACCTGAACGTGCTGTTGAGCCAGGTGTGCGGCGAGTATCAGCAGAGACTGGAAAAGCAGGTGCTGGAGCCGGTGCTGTCCCTGGGCCAGCCGTCGCCCTGGGCCATGGCCGACGGGCGGCTGCTGTGGCGGGTGCTGGACAACCTGATGAGCAACATCTGCAAATACGCCATGCCCGGGACAAGGGTGTATCTGTCCACGGAGGCGGGAGAGGACGGCGTGCGGATGGTGGTGAAGAATATCTCGCGGTATCCGCTGAATATCTCCGCCGACGAGCTGACGGAGCGGTTCGTCCGGGGGGACAGCTCCCGCTCCACCGAGGGCAGCGGGCTGGGGCTGTCTATCGCCACCAGCCTGACCGCCATCCAGGGCGGCGACTTCCGACTGACCATCGACGGCGACCTGTTCAAGGTGACGCTGACCCTGCCCGCCGCCGGGGCGGAGGAATAAAAACGCAGCTTGTCAAAAAAGATTTTTTGACAAGACGGTCCAAAAAGGGCTTTGCCCTTTTTGGACCGTCTTTATTTTGTTGCAGGCCGGGGAAAAATCGTGTATGATAGAGGGGAATGACAAAAAAGCGAGGTACTTCCCATGAAGATCATGGCCATAGACTACGGCGACGCCCACACCGGCATTGCCATTTCCGATGCCACCGGGACGCTGGCGGGCTTTTCCACCGTTATCAACAGCCGCCGGCCGGAGGTGGTGGCCCAGGAGATCGCCGCCCTCATCCCCCGGCACGGGGTCGGGGAGCTGGTGCTGGGCTATCCCAAAAACATGGACGGCACCCTGGGGCCCCGGGCGGAGAAGGCCGCCGCCTTCGGCGAGACCTTGAAGGAGCTGACGGGCCTGCCGCTGACCCTTTGGGACGAGCGGCGCACCACCATCGACGCCCACAACATCCTGTTCAACAACGGACAGAATGCCAGAAAGCGGAAGAAAACCGTGGATGCCGTGGCGGCGGCCCTGATGCTGGAGGGGTATCTGACCCGGAAACGGCTGGAGGCGGAGCGATGAACGTGCTCATCATCGGCGGCGGCGCGTCGGGCATGGCGGCAGCCCTGACGGCGGCCCGGCAGGGCCATCAGGTGGTGCTGGCGGAGCGGCAGGCCCGGGTGGGCCGGAAGCTGCTGTCCACCGGCAACGGCCGCTGCAACCTCACCAATGAATACGCCCTGCCGGACCGCTATCACGGGGAGGAGCCGGACTTCTGCCGCTTCGCCCTGGAGGACCCGGAGCTGTCGGCGGCGGGGACCCTGGCCTTCTTCCGGCAGCTGGGGCTGGTCACCGTGACGGATTCCGGCGGCCGGGTGTACCCCCTGAGCAATGCCGCCTCGTCGGTGCTGGACGTGCTGCGGTTCGCCCTGGAGCAGCAGGAGAACATCCGGGTGCGCACCGGCTGCGTCATCCGCCAGCTGAAGCACCGGGACGGGCAGTTCCAGGCCCGGACCGAGGAGGGGGACGTCATCACGGCCAGGCGGTGCATCCTGGCCGCAGGCGGAGCCGCCGGAGCCAAGCTGGGCGGCGGCATGGACGGCTATCAGCTGGCCCGGCAGCTGGGCCACCACCGGACGGTGCTGTACCCCTCCCTGGTGCAGGTGTGCACCGACCCCACCTACCCCCGGGGGCTCAAGGGCGTGAAGGCCCAGGCTGCCCTGACTCTGACCCGGGAGGGTGAGACGCTGACCGCCGGTCAGGGAGAGGTGCTGTTTACGGAATACGGCGTCAGCGGCCCGGCGGTGTTCGACCTGTCCCGGGCGGTGGCCGCCGGCGGCGACGGCCTGACGCTGCACCTGGATTTTCTGCCCGGGTGGAGCCGGGAGGATACCCTGACCTGGCTGCGTAGCCAGCGGACGGCCCTATCTCGGCAGGAGGCCGGGGCGCTGCTGACCGGCAGCGTCCATCCCCGGCTGGGGCGGATGCTGTGCAAGGCGGCGGGCATATCCGGCAGCCAGCCGGTATCGGAGCTGACGGACCGGCAGCTGGAGGCCCTGTGCCGCCAGGTGCGGGAGTTTACCCTGCCCGTCACCGGCACCTGCGGCTTTGACCAGGCCCAGGTCACCGCCGGGGGCCTGCGCACCGGGGAGTTCGACCCCCGGACCATGGAGAGCCGCCTGGTGCCGGGGTTCTACGCCTGCGGCGAGGTGCTGGATATCGACGGCGACTGCGGGGGCTTCAACCTGCAGTGGGCCTGGGCCTCCGGCCGTCTGGCGGGACGGCTGTTGCATATTTAATAAGGAAGGGGGATGCGCATATGAGACGGGAAGCCCTGTGGGACCGTCTGTATCTGTCCGGCATTGACGGCCGGGCGGCGGAGTTGGCCCGGGAAAACGGGCTGGGGCTGGAGATCGCGGCATTCTGCTATGCCCCCAATCTGGAGGACCCGGCGGTGCTGTCCGCCGTCCGCTCGGATATGGCGGGGCTTGACCGCTTCTGGTTCCACGCCCCCTTTGCGGAGCTGGCCCCCTGTGCCATCGACCCGCTGGTGCGGCAGGTGACGGAAAAACGCTACCGCCAGGCGGCGGACCTGGCCCAAGACCTGGGAGTGCGGCGGCTGGTGATCCACGGAGGCTTCGTGCCCCAGGTGTACTTCCCGGAGTGGTATGTGGAGCAGTCGGTGCTCTTCTGGCGGGAGTTCCTGCGGCAGCTGCCGCAGGATATGACCGTCGCCCTGGAAAACGTCATGGAGCCGCAGCCCCGGCTGCTGGCGGAGATCGCCCGGCAGGTGGACGATCCCCGGCTGGGCCTGTGCCTGGACATCGGCCATGCCAACACCTTCGTCAGCCGGGTGCCGCCTCTGGAATGGGTGGCCCCCATGGCCCCGTGGCTTCGGCACGTCCACCTGCACAACAACGCGGGGCACGATGACCTCCACGACCCCCTGGGCCAGGGGACCCTGGCTATGGAGCAGGTGCTGGACACCATCCTGGAGCTGTGCCCGGCGGCTACGTTTACATTGGAAAATCAGGACTGCGGCCCGTCTCTTGTGTGGCTGCGGGAACACGGATATGGAGCGAACACATGACAAGGCAGGAATTGACAGCATATATGGAGTCCATTCTCCCGGCAGACCGGGAGTCCATGGACGCCGCCCGGCGGCGGCAGGCGGAGCTGGCCAAGCCCCCGGGCAGTCTGGGGGCGCTGGAGGATATGTCCATCCGGCTGGCGGGGGTCCTGCGGACGGCCCGGCCGGAGGTCCGGCGGTGCCGGGTGACGGTGCTGGCGGCGGACAACGGCGTGGTGGCGGAGGGCGTATCCTGCGCCCCCCAGTCCGTGACGGTGCAGCAGGCGGTGAACATGACCCGGCACAAAACCGGGATGTCCGCATTGGCGGCGTATTTCGGCGACGACGTGCAGGTGGTGGACGTGGGCATCCGGACGCCGGTGCCCTGCCCCCAGGTGCTGGACCGGAAGGTCCGGTTTTCCACCGGCGATATCGCCGTGGAGCCCGCCATGACGGAGCAGCAGGCTATGGACGCCCTGGCCGTGGGGCTGGACCTGGCCCGGCAGGCCAAGGCCGAGGGCATAGACGCCGTGGGCGTGGGGGAAATGGGCATCGGAAACACCACCACCTCCGCCGCGGTGCTGGCGGCGCTGACCGGGGCCTCCGTGGAGGAGGTGACCGGCCGGGGCGGCGGCCTGACGGACCGGGGCTTCGAGACGAAAAAGCGGGTGCTGCGGCAGGCCCTGGCCCTGCATCATCCGGACCCCGGCGACCCGGTGGCCGTTCTGGCGGCGGTGGGCGGCCTGGACATTGCCGCCATGACGGGGCTGTTTCTGGGCTGCGCCCATGAGGGACTGGCGGCGGCGGTGGACGGATATATCTCCATCGTGGCGGCCCTGTGCGCCGTGCGCCTGTGTCCCCGGGTCCGGGATGTACTGTTTCTGTCCCACGCCTCCTATGAGATCGGGTATCGCCTGGCAGCCCGGGAGCTGGGGCTGGAGCCGTGCCTGCTGCTGGGTATGCGGCTGGGCGAGGGCAGCGGCTGCCCGCTGCTGTTCCGGGTGATGCAGGGGGCCTGCGCGGTGCTGAACCATATGGCCACCTTCCCGGAGGCGGCTATTGAGGACGGATATCTGGCCCCCATCCGGCAGGGGGACGCATTTACGGTGGACAAATCATGAGGATCCTGCTTCTGGGCGGCAGCAAAAGCGGAAAGAGTATGCTGGGCCAGCGGCTGACCCGGCAGCTGGCCGATGGCGGGCCCATGATCTACTGGGCCACCCTGGAGCCCCGGGACACGGAGGACCGGGCCATCGTCCGCCGCCACCTGGCGGAGCGGGACGGCTGGGGCTTCGGGACCCTGGAGCGGGGCCGGGCTCTGCCGGAGGGCCTGGCGCTGGTGCCCCGGGAAAGCGCGGTGCTGTTCGACAGCGTCACAGCGTGCCTGGCGTGCCAGATGTTCTTCGGCCCGCAGCCGGACGCCGCAGCCGCCGCCCGGACGGCCCGGGAGCTGCTGACCGTCAGCCGGCATCCCCGGCACTTCGTGTGCGTATGCGACGAGCTGTGGCGGGACGGCGTGACCTATGAGCCGTGGACGGAGCATTATCGCCGGGGGCTGGCGGAGATCTGCCGGGCCCTGGCGGCGGAATTTGACGCGGTGGCGGAGCTGAGTGCAGGCTGCGTCCGGGTATGGAAGGGGGAGTTGCCGGATGCGTGATTGGATCTGCGGATTTTTCATGGCCTGGGGCATGTTCCTGGCCATTCCCTGCCCCAGGAAGATATGGAGCGAAAGCGCCCGGCAGAAAATGCTGGTGTGCATGCCCCTGGTGGGCCTGCTGGCCGGAGGCGTATGGGCCGGGGCGTGGCTTCTGCTGCGGGGCGCGCCGGGGCCAGTGCGGGCGGCGGTGTGCGCCGCCGTGCCGTGGCTGGTCACGGGGTTCATGCACCTGGACGGCTACATGGACGTGTGCGACGCGGTGCTGTCCCGGCGGGACCTGGCCACCCGGCAGCGAATCCTGAAGGACTCCCACTGCGGGGCCTTCGCCGTGATCTGCATGGTGCTGCTGGCCATGGGCCAGTGGAGCCTGTTCCTGGCAGCGGAGGACGTATCCTGGCTGGCCCTGCTGCTGATCCCGGCGGCCACCCGGGCCTGCGCAGGGCTGGCGGTGCTGGGGCTGCGGCCCATGGGCACCAGCCAGTATGCCGCCATGGGCCCCGCCCGGGGCGGCTATGGGGCGGCGCTGTGGGTGCTGCTGGCTCTGTCCGTGGGCCTTCCCCTGTGGCTGGACGGGAGCTTCGGCCCTCTGGCGGCGGCGGCGGGCTATGGCCTGGCGGTGTGGTATGGCTTCCGGAATCTGGATGGCATGTCCGGGGATATCTCCGGCTTTGCCCTGACCATCGGCGAGCTGTGCGGCTGCGGGGCGGCGATTCTGTGGAGGTGAGAGGATGGATCTGATCATTGGCGGCGCGTACCAGGGAAAGTGTACCTTCGCGGCGGAAAAATACGACCTGGCGGCGGAGGATATCTGCGACCTGGCGGTAAGCGCCCCCGTTCCTGCCCGGTGCTATGTGCACCTGGAGGCCCTGACCCGGCAGGAGGCCCCGGAGGCGGCCCTGCCCCTGCTGCTGGCGGCGGAGGTAGTGGTGGCCCGGGAGATCGGCAGCGGCGTGGTGCCCATAGACGCCGGGGAGCGGGCCTGGCGGGAGCGCCATGGGCGGCTGCTGCGGCAGCTGGCGGAGCAGGCCGGTCATGTGTACCGGATATTTTGCGGACTGACGGAGGAATTGAAATGAAGCTGACCCTTTTGCGCCACGGAGAAACCGACGGCAGCCGCCGGGACCTGTACTACGGGGCGGCGGATATTCCGGCCCTGCCGGAGTCCCTGGCGGCCCTGCACGAAAACGCAGCGGCCTATCCCCGGGCCGCCCGGTACTACACCAGCGGCCTGCTGCGGACGGAGCAGACGTTGGAGGCCATCTACGGCCCCGTGGCCCATCAGCAGCTGCCGGGGCTGCAGGAGATGAACTTCGGCGATTTCGAGATGAAAAGCTATCAGGAGTTGAAGGACACGGCGGCCTATCAGGCGTGGATCACCGACGTGGAGCACAACGTCTGCCCCAACGGGGAAAGCGCCCCCCAGGTGCTGGAGCGGAACCGGGCCGCCATGGCTCAGGTGCTGGCGTCGGGGGAGGACGCCGTGTGCGTGGTCCACGGCGGCGTCACGGCGGGGCTGATGATGACCTGGTTCGGCGGCGGGCGGTACGACTACTCCGTGAAGCCCGGCACCGGGTTCACGGTGACGTTCCGGGACGGGAGGCCTGTGTCCTATGAAAGAGTGCCAGAATAGAGGGGCTGCGGAAGCAAATTCTCCGAAAAAACCGAAATTTTCTTCCGGAAAGACCTTGACGGACACTTGCCCGTGTGATAAAATCAATATTACCTGTGAGTATGGGGCTTTCTTTTTGCGCGCTTTTCGCTTCGGCGCGGGAAAGACGCCCTGTCCGGCAGGGAGGCAGAGAGCGGCCTTCGCCGGCCGCCAATCTAATAAGGAGGTGCCGTTAGATGCGCGTGAAGATCACTTTGAGATGCAACGAGTGCAAGCAGAGAAACTACAACACGATGAAAAACAAGAAGAACAGCCCTGACCGTCTTGAAATGAACAAGTATTGCCCCTTCTGCAGAAAGCATACGGTCCATACCGAGACCAAGTAATTGGAAGGAGATAGCACGATGGCAGAGGAAAAAAAGGTCAAGAAGGACCACGGCAAGTGGTTCCGCGAGATGAGAAGCGAACTGAAGAAGGTCGTCTGGCCTGACGGCAAGACCACCGCCAAGAACACCGGAACGGTGCTGCTGTGCTCTGTGGCAGTGGGCGCCTGCATCTGGATCTTCGACGGCGTGGCGGTGCTGCTGATCAAGACCCTCATCGGCGCGTTCACCGGCTGAGGAAGTGCGGCATGGCTGAAAACGCGAAATGGTATGTGATCCACACCTACTCCGGCTACGAGAACGCCGTGAAGGCGGCCATCGAGAAATCCGTGGTCAACCGCGGCATGTCCGATATGGTCCTCAAGATGGAGATTCCTATGGAAACCGTCACCGAGGTCACCGAGTCCGGCGTCATGAAGGAAGTGGAGCGCAAGGTATTTCCCGGCTACGTCCTGATCAAGATGATCCTGACAGATGACACCTGGCATCTGATCCGCAACATCCGAGGCGTCACCGGCTTCGTGGGCGAGGCCAACAAGGCCATCCCCCTGACGGTGGACGAGGTGGCGGCCCTGGGCGTGGAAAAGCACGAGATCGTGGTGCTGTACAACGTGGGCGACACCGTGAAGATCACGGACGGCCCCTTTACCAGCTTCACCGGTACCGTGGAGGAGATCGACCCCGAGAAGAACAAGGTCCGGGTGGCGGTCTTCATGTTCGGCAGAGAAACCCCCATCGAGCTGGAGCTCGATCAGGTGGAGGTTCTGCACTGAGGCGCAGCAGTCTCTGCGCGGCAGGCCGGAGCATTCCCTCCGGCGCAAGTGGGAGAGACGGTTTCCGTCTCGCCAAAAGCGGTTTCCGGTATCGACCGGCCGCTACCACATTTTTATGAAGGAGGTGCCTATCCATGGCACAGAAAGTTGTTGGTTATGTAAAGCTGCAGATTCCTGCAGGCAAAGCGACCCCCGCACCCCCTGTCGGCCCCGCTCTGGGCCAGCACGGTGTCAACATTCAGGCATTCACCAAGGAGTTCAACGAGCGCACCAAGAATGACATGGGCCTCATCATCCCCGTGGTCATCACCGTCTACTCCGATCGTTCCTTCAGCTTCATCACCAAGACGCCTCCCGCGGCTGTGCTGATCAAGAAGGAGTGCAACATCGAGTCCGGCTCCGGTGTGCCCAACAAGACCAAGGTGGCCACCATCTCCAAGGCCTCCGTCCAGAAGATCGCCGAGCTGAAGATGCGCGATCTGAACGCCGCTTCCCTGGAAGCAGCCATGAGCATGATCGCCGGCACCGCCCGTTCCATGGGCGTCGTCGTGGGCGAATAAGGAGGGTGTAAGAGATGTTTAGAGGTAAGAAGTATAAAGAAAGCGCCAAGCAGATCGACCGCGGGACCTTGTATGATCCCAAGGAGGGTCTGGAGCTGGTCTGCAAGACCGCATCCGCCAAGTTCGACGAGACCGTCGAGCTGCATGTGAAGCTGGGTGTCGACTCCCGCCACGCTGACCAGCAGGTCCGCGGCGCCATCGTCCTGCCCAACGGCACCGGCAAGACCGCCCGCGTCCTGGTGTTTGCCAAGGGCGACAAGGCCGACGCTGCCCGCGAGGCCGGCGCCGACTTCGTCGGTGATATGGATATGGTCGAGAAGATCCAGAAGGAAAACTGGTTCGGCTTCGACGTGGTCGTCGCTTCCCCCGACATGATGGGCGTTGTGGGCCGTCTGGGTAAGCTGCTGGGCCCCAAGGGCCTGATGCCCTCCCCCAAGGCCGGCACCGTCACTCCCGACGTGGCCAAGGCCGTGAAGGAAGTCAAGGCCGGTAAGGTGGAGTATCGTCTGGACAAGACCAACATCATCCACTGCCCCATCGGCAAGATTTCCTTCGGCGCGGACAAGCTGTATGAGAACTATACCGCTCTGCTGGGCGCCATCATCAAGGCCAAGCCCGCCGCCGCCAAGGGCCAGTATATCAAGTCCTGCGTGGCCGCTTCCACTATGGGCCCCGGCGTCAAGATGAACGCCAACAAGCAGCTGTAAAAAACCGGCTGAAACATTTGATATCTTCGGCTTGACAAACCGTCACGCCCCTGATATAATACCAGATGCGTTCCAAAGACAGCAGGTGGCGCAAGCCGTAAGTCCTGCCGAGGATGGCAAATCGTTTCCGATTGCTTACACCGTCCTTGTGTCCTTGGATACAGGGACGGTTTTCTTTTTGAACGCACCGACAATTTTTCCGGAGGTGAAATCAAAGAATGCCCAACGCAAAAGTTCTGTCTGAAAAGCAGGCCATCGTGGCGGCGCTGACCGAGAAGCTGCAGAATGCAGCCGCCGGTGTCATCGTTGATTACAAGGGCATCACCGTGGCAGAGGACACCGCTCTGCGCGCGGACTGCCGCGAGAACAACGTGGAATACGCTGTCATCAAGAACACCCTGCTGCGCTTTGCATTCAACAACGTGGGTCTCAACGAGCTGGACGATCAGCTCAACGGCACCACGTCCCTGGCCGTGTGCATGGACGATCCCGTCGCCCCTGCCCGCGTCATCGCTGACTATGCAAAGAAGCTCAATGGCAAGTTCGAGATCAAGGGCGGCTTTATGGAAGGCAAGGTCGTCTCCCTGGAGACCGTGAATGCTCTGGCTTCCATCCCCGCTCTGCCCGTGCTGCAGGCCCAGGTTCTGGGCACCATGCTGGCCCCCATCTCTGCTCTGGCCTGCGTGCTGAAGCAGATCGCCGAGAAGGACGGCGCTCCCGCCGAGGAAGCCGCCGCCGAGTAAACATCGGCACCACCCCGGGGCCTCTCCGCCCCACCCAAATCAAACAAATATCTTACAATTAGGAGGCTTATCAAAATGTCCGAGAAGATTACTGCTATGATCGAGGAAATCAAGGGCCTGACCGTTCTGGAGCTGTCCGAGCTGGTCCACGCTCTGGAGGAAGAGTTCGGCGTGTCCGCCGCCGCCATGGCCGCTCCCGCTGCCGGCGCTGCTGCTCCCGCTGCCGAGGAGAAGACCGAGTTCGACGTGGTCCTGACCGGTTTCGACGCCGCTCAGAAGATCAAGGTCATCAAGGTCGTCCGCGAGGTCATGGGTCTGGGTCTGGCCGAGGCCAAGGCTGCCGTCGAGGGCGCCCCCACCACCATGAAGGAGGGTCTGTCCAAGGAGGACGCCGAGGCTCTGAAGAAGCAGGTCGAGGAAGTCGGCGGCAAGGTCGAGCTGAAGTAAGTTTCACCCAAATGAAAAAATGCTGCAAGCGCAGCGCTTGCAGCATTTTTTTGCGCTTTTTGTGGATTCTGGCGGATAAAAAGCCACGGAATTTTTCCGCTTGTGAAACTCGGCGGGGTCTGATATAATAGCCGTGTATAACTTCAGAAATCCTGCATAAAAGAAACAGAGGTGACGTCTTATCAAGACACAGAAAAAACCGGGGCTTTTCCGGCACCTGGGCCCCGTCCTGGGCCGCTATAAGGGCTGGACGGCAGCCGCCCTGATATTCGGCATCACCGAGGTGGTGCTGGAGCTGCTGATCCCCATGCTCATGTCCACCATCGTGGACGGCGGCCTGTACCGGGAGAGCACCTTCATGCTCCAGGGGCTGTTTTCCCCGGAGCTCATCGCCAACCGCAACCGCTTCGTGCTGACGGTGGGGGCCATTATGGTGGGCGTGGCCTGCCTGTCCATGGCCATGGGCGTTCTGGCCGCCCGCTGCTCCGCCATTGCCACCCAGGGCTTCGCCCGGAATATGCGCAGCACTCTGCTGGGGAAGATCGAGAGCTTCTCCTTCTCCAACATCGACCACATCTCCACCCCCCAGCTGATCACCCGGGCCACCACGGACATCAACACCCTGCGGGATACCATGCGTCAGTCCCTGGTGACCCTGTACCGGGCCCCGGTGATGGTGATCCTGGCCACGGTCATGAGCTTCATCGTCTCCCCGGGTCTTGCGCCCCTGCTGCTGATCTGCATCCCGCTGCTGGCGGTGGTGATGACCATCCTGCTGAAGGTGGGCCAGCCCCGCTTCAAGCGGATGCTGAAGATGATGGACGGCATGAACCAGGCCGTCCGGGAGAATCTGGTGGCCAGCCGCGTGGTGAAGGCCTTCGTCCGGGGGGGCTACGAGTCCAAGCGCTTTGACAAAACCACCGACGATCTGCGGCAGGCCCAGCTGGGTGCAGGGAGACTGTTTACCCTGTCCGGCCCCATTACCATGGGCATTATGTGGACGTGCAGCGTGCTGATTCTGTTTTTCGGCGGCCGGGAGATCATTTTCCGGACCACCGGCCTGCTGACCGGCCAGCTGGTGAGCCTGGTGAACTACGCCGGCATGGCCGTGAACTCCCTGTCCATGATCAGCTGGCTGGTCATGTCCCTGTCCCGGGCCCAGGCCTCCCTGGTCCGCATCAACGAGGTGCTGGACGAGAAAATTGACATCACCGACGGCCCCTCCGACGCCGCAGTGGAAAGCGGCAGCATCGACTTCGAGGACGTCTGCTTCAGCTATACCCGGGACCCCGACAAGCTGGCCCTGCGCCATGTGACCCTGCACATCGCCTCCGGCGAGACCATCGGCGTCATCGGCGGCACCGGCGAGGGCAAGTCCACCCTGGTGAGCCTGATCCCCCGGTTTTACGACGCCCTGTCCGGCACCGTGAAGGTGGACGGCCGGGACGTCCGGGAGTATACCCTGGAAAATCTCCGCAGCGGCGTGTCCATGGTGCTGCAGAACGGCTCCCTGTTCTCCGGCACCATCGCCGACAACCTCCGCTGGGCGGACCCCAACGCCACCCGGGAGCAGATGCAGGCCGCCTGCGCCATCGCCCGGGCCGACGAGTATATCGACCGCTTCCCCGACGGCTATGACACGGTGCTGGAGCAGAACGCCGCCAACCTGTCCGGCGGCCAGCGCCAGCGGCTGCTGATCGCCCGGGCCATCCTGAAAAAACCCAGGATCCTGATCCTGGACGACTCCACCTCCGCCGTGGACATGGCCACCGACGAGCACATCCGCCGCTGTCTGCGGACGGCCTTGCCCGGCGCCACCAAGGTCATCATCGCCCAGCGCATCAACTCCATCATGTCCTGCGACCGCATTGTGGTGCTGGACCAGGGGCGTCTGGCGGACATGGGCACCCATCAGGAGCTGCTGTCCCGCAGCCATATTTACCGTGACGTGTACGAGAGCCAGATGAGAGAGGGGGCGGTGGATCATGCCGCGAGTTGACCTGCAGAAATATAATAAAAAGGTAGAGAACCCCTTCGCTATCCTGTGGCGTCTGGTGTGCTACTTCAAGCACTGCCGCCTGCTGCTGACGGCGGCCATGCTGTCCATCCTGGCCTATGTGGCCGCCACCATCGGGGCCGCCTACTGCATGAAGCCCCTGACCAATCTGCTGGAGAGCAGCGGCGCAGCCCCCAACGAGACCTACGCCAAGTACATCAGCCTGATCCTGGGCCTGGCGGGGCTGTACCTGCTGTCGGCCCTGACCAACTATCTGCTGAACCGGCTGATGCTGGAGTGCAGCGCCATCATCATGAAGCAGCTGCGCACGGAGCTGTTCGACACCATGCAGCGCCAGCCGGTGCGGTTCTTCGACGAAAACAAGACCGGCGCCCTGATGAGCTACTACACCAGCGACATCGAGGCCACCAACGAGCTGCTGCAGCACAGCATCACCCAGCTGGCCATCTCCATCACCTCCCTGGTGGGCACCGTTGCCATGATGCTGGCCCTGTCCATGCGGCTGTTTGCCATCATGGTGGTGCTGGGGGCTATCGTGGTGCTGGTGGTGCGGGTCACCACCAAAATCAGCAAGCGCACCTACGCCAGCCAGCAGCGCCTCACCGCCGCCGTCAGCGGCTATATGGAGGAGATGATCACCGGCCAGCGTGACGTGAAGGTGTTCACCCACGAAAAGGAGGTCATGGAGCAGTTCGACGTCATCAACCAGGACCTGTGCAAGGCCTCCACCACCGCCACCACCGTCACCTCCATGGTGGGCCCCATTCTCAACAACCTGTCCCACATCTTCTACGCCATCACCTGCGCGGTGGGCGTCCTGTGGCTGACAGGGGAGGGGGCCGGCGGCATCCTCATCGGTTTTTTGCAGTATGTCCGCACCTTTGCCGACCGCGTCAGCCAGATCTCCGAGCAGTTCAACGCTCTGATGATGGCCCTGGCCGGTGCCGAGCGGATTTTTGGCATCCTGGACCTGCCTCCCGAGGAGGACCAGGGCCAGGTGACCCTGGAGCAGAAGGGCGACGACTACCACTGGCGTATGCCGGACGGCACCCTGGTGCCCCTGCGGGGCGATGTACGCTTTGACCATGTGGACTTTGCCTATGTGCCGGAAAAGCCGGTGCTGCGGGACCTGTCCCTGTACGCCAAGCCCGGCCAGAAGATCGCCTTCGTCGGCTCCACCGGCGCGGGAAAAACCACCATTACCAATCTCATCAACCGGTTTTACGATATCCAGGCCGGCTCCATCACCTACGACGGCATCGACGTGCGCAACATCCGCAAGGACGACCTGCGCCGCTCCCTGGGCATCGTGCTGCAGGACACCCACCTGTTCACCGGCACGGTGATGGAGAACATCCGCTACGGCCGCCTGGACGCCACCGATGAGGAGTGCATGGAGGCCGCCAAGATCGCCAACGCCCACTACTTCATCTCCCACCTGCCCCGGGGGTACGACACCGTCCTCTATTCCGACGGCGCCAACCTCAGCCAGGGCCAGCGCCAGCTGGTGGCCATCGCCCGGGCGGCGGTGTCCCGGGCCCCGGTGCTGATCCTGGACGAGGCCACCTCCTCCGTGGACACCCGCACCGAGAAGCTCATCGGCCAGGGGCTGGACGGCCTGATGGCCGGGCGCACCGTGTTCGTCATCGCTCACCGGCTTTCCACCGTCCGCAACGCCAACGCCATCATGGTGCTGGAGCAGGGGCGGATCATCGAGCGGGGCGACCACCGGGAGCTGCTGGACCAGAAGGGGAAGTACTATCAGCTCTGCCACAACATGATCGAATTGACCTAACTGTTCACCGAAAACATCTGCGAGATATAATTGTTAACCGTTAATCTGCGGCGAAAGTTAGCGGATAAAAACAGCAGAAAATCCGGCGCAAGAGAATAAAAATACAAAGAAAATGGATAATTGTCATTTTTTTTGGAATATTCACAGAAAGTTTAATCTTAGTGTTGAAAAATCTACTGTTTCATGATACAATTAGGAAAACATTTTAATCCTGGGCGGCGATAAGTAAAATGCACAAAAACCGTCCGCCATCGGCGAACAGACTGGTGCGTAGTGGACAGCGAGCCGTGGACGCACCCAGCCGTCCCCAAAGGAAAGATCATGGCAGAAAAGAATAAAAAGCGCGGCGGACGCCGTGCCCATCTCAACGATTTCCATGTGAATCTTGCCGGTGATTATGTATATACCGGCGCCCACTACTCCTATGTGGACCAGGGCCGCAGCCGCGACCGGGTCCAGCGGGAGCTGCTGGGACTGAGCGTTGCCGTCGTGCTGGCCGTGGTGGCCGGCGGCTGCAGCGATGCCCCCGCCATGCTGAACTGCTGGTACGTCATCCTCCCCTATATCTGCGAGGCCGCGGCGGCGGTCAGCGTGATCTGGGCGGTGCTCCGGCTGCGGAAGGCGGAGGAACCCATCCGGGAGTACATTTATAAAAAGAGCGTGCAGGCGCTGCCCCACCGGGCCATGCTCTGCATGATCTTCGCGGGCCTGGGCTTCGTGACCATGGTGCTCTACCTGGTGATGAACGGCTCCGGCGGCCGCGTGGCCTCCGTGATCGCCTACCTGGCGCTGAAGGCGCTGGTGGCCGGGGGAGCGTGGCTCCTGTGGCGGTATATGCTGACCCTGAAATGGGAAAAGCTCCCCGCCCGGGACCTGGATACGCCTCAGGCGTGATCCACCAATTTCTTTTGTGAACTCCGGGCTTCTGCCCGTGTTCAAAAAAATTTAAGGAGGATTCCAATGAAGAAAGCTACCCGTATCTTGGCTCTGGTACTTTGCGCTGTCATGTGCCTGGGCCTGTTCGTTGGCTGCGGCAACAAAGGCAAGCAGAACAACGACACCCCGTTGGTCGTGGGTTATTCCCCGTTCAACAGCAAGTTCTCCCCCTTCTTCTCCGAGACCGCTTATGACCAGGACGTCTGGGTCATGACCGCTATCAGCCTGCTGAACGGCGATCGCCAGGGCGCCATCATCATGAAGGGTATCGAAGGCGAAACCAAGGCCTACAATGGCACCGACTACACCTACTATGGTCCCGCTGACTGCGAGATCGTGGAGAACACCGACGGCACTGTGGACTACAACTTCAAGCTGCGCGAGGACCTGAAGTTCTCCGACGGCGAGCCTATCACCATCGACGACGTCATCTTCTCCATGTACGTCCTGTGCGATCCTACCTACGACGGCAACATCACCCTGTTTGCTCTGCCCATCGAGGGCATGGATGCTTACCGTTCCGGTATGGACACCCTGTACAACCTGATGCTGGCTGCCGGCCGCGACAACACCGACTTCACCAACAACAAGTGGACCGAGGAAGAGCAGACTGCCTTCTGGGCTGACGTGGATCAGGCCGGCGTGAAGTTCGTCCAGGCCATCATGCAGTACTGCATTGCCCAGGGCGCTAACGCCGAGGGCGATTCCGTTGCCGCCTGCATGAAGAACTGGGGCTTTGAGCTGCCCGCCGATGCTACTGAGGCGGATGCCTTCAATGCCATCGTCGCCAAGTATCCCTCCCTGGCCGAGGCTGTCGACGCTGAGAAGCCCGAAGGCACCACCTTCACCAGCCTGCTGAACGACTACGAGACCAAGTACACCAAGGGTATCAAGACCGGTGACTCCGCTGCCAACATCTCCGGCATCAAGAAGACCGGCGACTACAGCATGACCGTCACCCTGACCCAGGTGGATGCCACCGCCATCTATCAGCTGGGTGTGACCATCGCCCCCATGCACTACTATGGCGAGAAGACCAAGTACAACTACGAGAACAACCAGTTCGGCTTTGACAAGGGCGATCTGAGCCACGTTCGCGAGAAGACCACTACCCCCCTGGGTGCCGGCCCCTACAAGTTCATCAAGTTCGAGAATGGTACCGTTAACTTCGAGGCTAACGATTCCTACTATCTGGGCGCCCCCAAGACCAAGTATGTCAACTTCCTGCAGACTCAGGAAGACGATAAGCTCAACGGCGTCGTCACCGGCACCGTGGATATCACCGATCCTTCCTTCAGCTCCACCACCGTGGACGCCATCAAGGCTGCCAACAAGAATGACGATGTCAACGGCCCCGCCATCACCACCGATACCGTGGATAACCTGGGCTATGGTTACATCGGCATGAGCGCCAACACCATGAACGTCAACAAAGAGCCCGGCTCCGATGCCTCCAAGGCTTATCGTAAGGCTTTTGCCACCGTTCTGGCCGCTTACCGCACCGTCGCCATCGAGTCCTACTATGGCGAGCGCGCTTCCGTCATCAACTACCCCATCTCCAACACCTCTTGGGCTGCTCCTCAGGCTGCCGATCCTGGCTACAAGGTCGCTTTCTCTGTGGATGCTCAGGGTAAGGACATCTATACCTCCGACATGAACGACGAGCAGAAGTTCGAGGCCGCCCTGCAGGCTGCCCTGACCTTCTTCGAGGCTGCCGGCTGCAAGGTCGAGAACGGCAAGGTCGTCTCCAACCCCGAGGGCGGTATGGATACCGCTAACTACGCCATCGAGCGTGAGGCCCTGATCCCCGCCGACGGCAAGGGCGATCACCCCTCCTTCATGATCCTCACCGAGGCCTCCAAGGCTCTGGAGAAGATCGGCGTGCACCTGATCGTCACCGACCTGTCCGACAGCACGCAGCTGTGGACCACCATCGAGGCCGATCAGGCTGACATGTGGGCTGCCGCTTGGGACGCCACCGTGGATCCTGATATGTATCAGATCTACTTCTCCGGCATGGACGGCAAGGCTGCCGGCGGCTCCAACTACATGTACGACATCAACGATGCCGAGCTGAACCAGCTGATCCTGGATGCCCGCGCTTCTCTGGACCAGAGCTATCGTAAGACTCTGTACAAGTCCTGCCTGGACATCATCGTTGACTGGGCCGTTGAGGTTCCTGTCTATCAGCGTCAGAACGCCATCATCTTCTCCACCGCGCGTGTCAACATGAACACTGTTACCCCCGACATCACCACCTTCTATGGCTGGCTGAACGAGGTTCAGAAGGTTGAGCTGAACTGACAAAGTTCCGCACCCAAGACCTGTACGACAACATAGGTTAAGTCACAAGGTACGCCCCGGCGGCTCCGGCCGCCGGGGGGTGCCCCGACTGCATATCAAGGAGCGACCCGGGCGGGGCCGGGGGTGTTGCTTGATGTGCAGTGGGTAGTCTATAGGGAGGGGCGGAACAGACGTGTTCCGCCAATCTGCATCACTGTATCATCAGATCGGAGGGTTATCAGTGCGCAAATACATCATCAAAAGAATTCTAATCTCAATCGTCATCCTGTTCCTTGTTGCATTCGTCATCTACGCATTGATGCGCTGTCTCCCCACGTCTTACGTGGAGGCTATGGCGCGTCAGAAGTCCATGCAGCCCGGCTCCAAGCCCTTTGAGGAGTGGATGGAGCAGCTCACCAAGATGTACAATCTGGATGTGGGCATTGTCCCCGGCTTCTTCAAGTGGTTGGGTCAGATGGTGACCCTTAACTTTGGCGACAGCTGGTACTGGACCAAACCCGTTACGGAAGTGTTCAACAACTGTGTGTGGATCTCCTTCTTCATGGGCCTCATTGCCTTCGTGCTGGAGATCATCATCGCGATCCCCCTGGGCGTCATTGCCGCCACCAAGCAGTACAGCAAGACAGACTATGTCATCTCGGTGCTGGCTTTGGCCGGTATTTCGCTGCCCACCTTCTTCTTTGCTTCTCTGCTGAAGCTGGTCTTCTCCGTGAAGCTGGGCTGGTTTGACCTGTATGGTCTCACCGGCCGCAATCACGAGCAGCTCTCGGACTTCGGGAAGCTCCTGGACATGGGACATCATCTGGTTCTGCCCATCGTCACCCTGGTGGTTATCAGCGTCGGTTCTCTGATGCGCTATACCCGCACCAATATGCTGGAAGTCCTTAATGCTGACTTCATCCGCACGGCCCGGGCCAAGGGTCTGTCCGAGCGCAAGGTTATCTATCACCATGCGTTCCGCAACACCCTGATCCCCCTGGTCACCATCATCGGCGGTTCTCTGCCCGGCCTGTTCTCCGGCGCTCTGATCACCGAGACGCTGTACTCCATCCCCGGCATCGGCTTTATTTCTTACCAGTCCATGGTCAACGGTGACATTCCGTTCTCCATGTTCTACCTGGTCTTCATGGCCGTGCTGACCCTGTTGGGTAACCTGATTTCTGATATTCTGTACGCCGTGGTCGATCCTCGCGTACGCATCGCTTAAGAAGGGAGGAGGAAGTAAAATGGCAGATCGCAAAGATAAGATCAATGAGCAGCAGGTCGAGCAGGAAATCCGTGAGGAGATCCGCGAGGAAATGAAGCACGCCGACCAGGAGCCTGCTCAGGAGCAGTATTCTCTGAACGATGACCGTCGTGTTAAGGTCCTTTCTCCCGGTATGCTGGTGGCCAAGCGCTTCATCCGCAACCGCATGGCCGTCACCGGTCTGGTCATCCTGGTTTTCATGTTCGTGTTTTCCTTCATCGGCGGCCTGATCTCCCCCTATGGTCAGGACCAGTTCTTCTACACCGATAAGACCATCCGCCGTAACTTCGGCGCAGCCAAGGAAAACACCGAGTTCCAGTACGCCAGCAACAACGACGAGGTGTTCGGCCTCACCGCCCAGGCCAGAGCTATGCTGGCCATCCAGCAGGGGAAGACCACCTTCTCCAACAAGAGCGACAACTTCACCCTGACCAAGGTTTCCGACGACTTCTATTCCGTGGAATACAACGGTCAGGTGGTGGGTTACGCCGGCAAGAAGCTGGTGAACGCCTCCGCCAAGGACAGCACCCTGTCCTTCGAGTTCAACTATCAGGCCCTGCTGGCCTCCGCCTCCGGCGCTAAGGAATTCACCGCCGACGGCGTAGCCTACACCCTGGCTGAGGATGGCAGCATCACCTCCCAGGACGGCGCCGATGTGGCCTATGTCAGCAACATCATCGTCAACGCCATTTCCCCCGACGTGTTCCTGAGCCGCGACTTCAAGGAGAAGCTGTATGCCGCCATTGCCACCGCTGAAAACGGCAAGGCCACCTTCAGCTACACCGACGAGTCCCTGATCGTCGCCGAGGAGCCTGAGGAGGATCCCGACACCGAGGAGCCGTCCTCCGGCATCAACACCGAGGATCCCAACGCTCCCACACAGGAGGAGACTCCCACCAGCGCCACCGCTGAGTACGATCTGGAGTATGATCCCGCCACCATGAGCTGGAAGATCCTCCAGGAGAAGCCCAGCCGTCAGTACGATCAGTATTCCTTCCCCAGCAAGGACCACTGGCTGGGCACCGATATGTACGGTATGGATATGCTGACCCGCCTGATGTACGGCGGCCGCGTCTCCCTGCTGATCGGCTTCATCGTCATCATCATTGAGACCGTCATCGGCGTGATCTTCGGCGGTATCTCCGGCTACTTCGGCGGCTGGGTGGATAACCTGATCATGCGTATCGTCGATATCTTCTACTGCATCCCCTCCATGCCCATCATCATTATTCTGGGCGCGGCCATGGATGCATCCCGCGTGGACCCCACCATCCGAATGGTCTACTTAATGCTGATCCTGGGCTTCCTGGGCTGGGCTGGTATCGCCCGTCTGGTCCGCGGCCAGATCCTGTCCCTGCGTGAGCAGGAGTACATGACCGCCGCCGAGGCCTGCGGCCTCAGTGTGTCCCGCCGGATCTTCAAGCACCTGATCCCCAATGTCATTCCCCAGCTGATCGTCACCTGCACCATGGGCCTGGGCAGCGTCATCATCATGGAGGCTACCCTGTCCTTCCTGGGCCTGGGCGTCAAGTTCCCCTTCGCTTCCTGGGGCAATATCATCAGCGACGTCAATAACACCCACGTTCTGACCACCTATTGGTTCATCTGGATCCCCGCCGGCGTGCTGCTGCTGCTGACGGTTCTGGCATTCAACCTGGTTGGCGACGGTCTGCGGGATGCCTTTGACCCGAAGATGAAGCGCTGAGGAAGGAGGAGATCATATGGCTAAGAAAAACGAAAGCGGCTATCTGTCCGCCAAGGAGTCTCGCCGGATTTCCCGGGAGAACCGCAAGATCACGGACCAGTTTGAAAAGCTGCACAAGCGCAAGAACGTGCCTGAGGAGGAGTTCCTCACCCAGATGCACGACCAGAATAACTCCCTGGAGATCGAGAACCTGCATACCTACTTCTTCTCTGACGTGGGTACCGTCCGCGCCGTGGACGGCGTCTCCTTCGACGTGCCCATCGGCAAGACCGTGGGCGTGGTGGGCGAGTCCGGCTGCGGCAAGTCCGTTACCAGCCTGTCCATCATGCAGCTGCTCCAGCGGCCCCAGGGCCAGGTGGTGGAGGGCGAGATTCGCCTGAATCTCGGCAATGGCAAGGCCTACGACATCACCAAGACCCCCATTGAGCAGATGCAGAAGCTCCGCGGCAACTACATGTCCATGATTTTCCAGGAGCCCATGACCAGCCTGAACCCGGTGTTCCGCATCGGCGCCCAGCTGGACGAGGTCATTGCCCTGCACGACGGTGAGGGCAAGACCCCCGAGGACATCAAGGCCCGCTCCATCCATCTGCTGGAGATGGCCGGCATCGCTAACAGCGAGGGTGTCTATAAGATGTACCCCCACGAGTTGTCCGGCGGTATGCGTCAGCGTGTCATGATTGCCATGGCCCTGTCCTGCAATCCCCGCCTGATCATCGCCGACGAGCCTACCACGGCTCTGGACGTGACCATCCAGGCCCAGATCCTGGACCTGCTGCGCAACCTGAAGGATAAGATCAACTCCTCCATCATGCTGATTACCCACGACCTGGGTGTCATCGCCGAGATGGCAGACTATGTGGTGGTCATGTACGCCGGCCGCGTGGTGGAAAAGGGCACCGCCCAGGAGATCTTCGCCAATCCCGCTCACCCCTACACCATCGGCCTGATGGCCTCCAAGCCCATGGTCGGTAAGAAGGTGGATAAGCTGTATTCCATCCCCGGCAAGGTCCCCAACCCCATCAACATGCCCAACTACTGCTATTTCAAGGATCGCTGCGAAATGTGCGTGGAAGGCTGCCAGGGTGAGTATCCTCACATGATCCAGCTGTCCCCCACCCATATGGTCAGTTGCTACCGTTACTACGGAAAGGAGGACGCTCAGAATGGCTGATGTCAAGAAGACCGCTGAGGAGCAGGTCCAGTACGATCCTCAGTATATCCTCCAGGTCAAGGACCTGAAGAAATACTTCCCCATCAAGGGTGGTATGCTCAACAAGACCGTGGGTTACGTGAAGGCCGTGGACGGCGTCACCTTCAACCTCAAGCGCGGCACCACCATGGGTCTGGTGGGCGAATCCGGCTGCGGCAAGACCACCACCGGCCGCACCATCCTCCGTCTGTCCGGCGAAAAGACCGGCGGCCAGGTGCTGTTCAACGGCCAGGAGGTCTATGACCTCAACGCCAAGGAGATGCGCGACATGCGCACCAAGATGCAGATCATCTTCCAGGACCCCTTCTCCTCTCTGCAGCCCCGTATGCCCGTGGGCGAGATCATCGGCGAGGCCGTCCGTGAGCACGGACTGGTCTCCAAGGAGGAGTTCGACGACTACATCGACAAGGTCATGGACGACTGCGGCCTGCAGTCCTTCCACAAGGACCGCTATCCCCACGAGTTCTCCGGCGGCCAGCGCCAGCGTATCTGCATCGCCCGCGCTCTGGCTCTGAAGCCCGAGTTCATCGTCTGCGATGAGCCCGTTTCCGCTCTGGACGTGTCCATCCAGGCCCAGATCATCAACCTGCTGAAGGAGCTCCAGGAGCAGTACAAGTTCACCTACCTGTTCATCTCCCACGACCTGTCCGTGGTGGAGCACATCTCCGACACCGTGGGCGTCATGTACCTGGGCAACCTGGTGGAATACGGCGCCACCGAGGATATCTTCAAGAATCCTCTGCACCCCTACACCAAGGCCCTGTTCTCCGCCATCCCCGTGCCGGACCCCACGGCCAAGATGAACCGCATCGTGCTGGAGGGCTCCATCCCTTCCCCCGCCAATCCCCCCGCAGGCTGCAAGTTCCACACCCGCTGTGCCCAGTGCATGGAGCAGTGCAAGACCGAGGTGCCCGAGCAGCGTGAGATCGAGCCCGGCCACTTCGTGGTCTGCCACCTGTACGACCAGAAGTAATGGCCAGGAAGGAAAAACACTGGGAGGACGACGACGGCCGCACCATAGCGGACATGTCCCAGGTGAAGCGTCCGTCGCTGTTCGGCAATCTGCCCGGCAGCGCTTACCAGCGGGAGGAGCAGCCGGAGGAGCGGGAGGAAGCCAAGAAATCTCCCCCCTGGGTTGACGATTCCCTGAGCAAGCAGGACCGGCATGCCTTCTTCTTCGGAACCATGAAGGCGTCGCTGCTGATCTGTGCGGCTTATCTGGTGGGATTCGGAGTGTTTATCCTGATTCTGACGCTTCTGTTCCGCTGACTGCGGAAAGATCAGACCCCAAAAGGGGCGTCCTCCAGCCGGAGGACGCCCCTTTTTATACGCATTATCGAAAAATGGGAGGATTATCATGATTTCATCCATGCTGCAATACATTCAGAAAAGCCCCGACTGCTTCCACGCGGTGGAGAATCTCCGGCAGCGTCTGCTGTCCGAGGGTTACACCCAGCTGACGGCAGGGGAGTGGACCCTGACCCCCGGCGGGAAGTATTTTGTCACCAAGAACGGATCCTCGCTGATGGCCTTTCGTGTACCCCAGGACCGCCCCACGGGCTTTGTGCTGACCGCCAGCCACTCCGACTCTCCCTGCTTCCGCCTGCGGGACCATGCGGAGCTGACCGGCGAGTTTGTCCGCCTGTCCGCCGAGCGCTACGGCGGCATGATCAACGACTGCTGGCTGGACCGCCCCCTGAGCGTGGCCGGCCGGGTGCTGGTCCGCCGGGAAAACGGCCTGGATATGCGCCTGGTGGATATGAAGAAGGACATGGCCCTGATCCCCCGGGTGGCCATCCACCTGAACCGGGACGGCAACAATGGAACCAAGTATAACCCCGCCCAGGACCTGGTGGCCCTGTACGCCGGCGGGGAGCAGAAGGGCAGCTTCGACCGGGAGATCGCCGCCGCCGCCGGGTGCCAGCCGGAGGACATCGTGGCCCGGGACCTGTTCCTGTATAACAACCAGCCCGGCACCGTCTGGGGCCCGGCAGGGGAGTTCCTGTCCGCCCCCCGGCTGGACGACCTGGCCTGCGTGTTCGCCTGCACCCAGGGCTTCCTGACCGCCCATGAGACCACCGCCATCCCGGTGCTGTGTGTGTTCGACAACGAGGAGATTGGCTCCGAGACCAAGCAGGGCGCGGCCTCCGCCTTCCTGCCGGAGACGCTGACGGCCATCACCACCGCCCTGGGCCTCACCTCCGGGGACTATCGCCGCCTGGTGGCCAACAGCTTCCTGCTGTCCTGCGACAACGGCCATGCCCGCCACCCCAACCACCCGGAGCTGGCGGACGCCAACGAGGCCCCGGTGCTCAACGGCGGCGTGGTGGTGAAGCACTCCCCCCGCTATGCCACCGACGCCGTCTCCGCCGCCGCCTTCCAGGAGATTTGCCGCCGGGCTCAGGTGCCCACCCAGCACTACGCCAACCGTCCCGACCAGGCCGGCGGCGCCACCCTGGGGAACATCGCCAACACCAAGCTGCCGGTGAACACCGTGGACATCGGCATGGCCCAGCTGGCCATGCACTCCTGCTTCGAGACCATGGGCAGCCGGGACGTGGCTCACTTCGTCCGGGCGGTCACCGCCTGCTACGAGGCCGCCCTGACCTTCACCGACACCCAGGTGACTCTGGGCTGAGCCGCATTTTTCACCCCGAAAGAGGGCTGTCTCGTCACGAGACAGCCCTCAGCTTGTCAAAGAAAGCCTCGCAGAGTTTGCCGCCCGCAGGCGGCAAAGCAAGTTTGGTCCGTTTTTTGCGGCGGCGCCCCCCAAGGGGACTTCCGTTGGGCGTGTACGTCGCAAAAAACACTTCTCAGTCTGCAAGTGTGGAATTTGTTCGCTTTCAGCGAACAAATTATGCGCGCGGCAGACTGCAAGCCTTTTGCCAAAAAGGGCTTTGCCTTTTTTGACAGTCATAAAGAGGGCTGCCTCATCATGAGACAGCCCTCTTTGTATGTATTTTGATGAGATAGCACAGGAGGAAGGAATCAAAGACCTCCGTTTTCCTCCTGCAAATAGCCGAACTCCTCCTGAAACAGGTTGTCGGCATAGGCCCGCAGCTTCCGGCAGTAGTCGTCATAGGCCGCCATCATCCGCACGGCCTCCGGCGTCAGCTCCGCGCCGCCGCCGCCCCGTCCGCCGGTGACGGAGTGCAGCAGAGGAAAGCCCAGGGCCTCCTGAGCCTTTTTGGTAATGGTCCACGCCTTGGAATAGGCCATGTTCATGGACATGGCCGCCGCCCGCAGCGAGTGCAGCTCCTGCACCTTCCGCAGCAGCTGCGCCATTCCCGGCCCGAAGCACTTCTCTCCGCAGAACAGCCGGACCGTCAGGTTGTACGTCATTTTCTCATCCATGCCCCTATTGTACCAGCTTCCGGGGTCCCCGTCAACCTTGACGCAGCCGCAAAAACGTGTTATTCTTGGGAAAACGGCAAGAAATCGAGGAGCTTTTATGAAAATTCTCATTCGCGGCGCCGGGGACATCGCCACCGGCATCGCCCTGCGCCTGTACCGGGCCGGGATGCAGGTGGTTATGACCGACCTGCCCGCCCCCACGGCCATCCGCCGGACGGTGTGCTTTTCCCAGGCCATTATCCTGGGGGAGATGACGGTGGAGGACGTCACCGCCCGCCGGGCGGAGACCCCGGACCAGGCGGAGGCCCTGCTGGCCCAGGGGCTGATCCCGGTGCTGGCGGACCCGGACTGCACCTGCCGCACCCGCCTGCGGCCGGACGCCCTGGTGGACGCCATTCTGGCCAAGCGCAGCCTGGGCACGAAAATGGACGATGCGCCCATTGTCGTGGGCATCGGCCCGGGCTTCACGGCGGGGGAGGACTGCCATGCCGTGGTGGAGACCATGCGGGGCCACACCCTGGGCCGGGTGATCTACCGGGGCAGCGCCCTGCCCAACACCAACATTCCCGGCCTCATTGGCGGATATGCCGGGGAGCGGGTGCTGCGGGCCCCGGCTGATGGGATTTTCTGCCAGAAGCTGGAAATCGGCGCGGTGGTCCGGGCCGGAGACATCGCCGGAGAGGTGGCGGGCCAGCCCATGAGATGCACCATTGACGGCGTACTGCGGGGCATTCTGGCCGATGGAACGCCGGTTTTCCGGGGTATGAAGGCCGGAGACGTGGACCCCCGGTGCAAGCCGGAGTACTGCACCACCGCCTCGGACAAGGCCCTGGCGGTAGGCGGCGGCGTGCTGGAGGCGGTGCTGCACCTGCATCATCAGCACCCCAAAACAGGAAAATAATGGCTACTCCCTACAAACTGAGCCGCACCCGCAGGTGCGGCTCAGTTTGTCAAAAAAGCCTCGCAGAGTTTGCCGCCCGCAGGCGGCAAATAAAATGGAATCATTTTTTGCCGGGGCGTGTACCTGGCAAAAAATACTTCTCAGTCTGCAAGTGTGGAATTTGTTCGCTTTCAGCGAACAAATTATGCGCGCGGCAGACTGCAAGCCTTTTGTCCAAAAAGGGCGCTGCCCTTTTTGGACAGTTTCTGTCCCGGGACAGGGGTGATTTATCCCGGGACAGGGCCGGGACAAGCCGGGGCGATCCTGTGCCTTGCAAAAGCGTCCCGGATATGGTATAGTCTGGGGTAGATATCTGCAAAGTGAGGAGCTTTTTTATGACCTTGATGGATTATTGCATGCAATATATCGGCGAGATCATGGACGGAAAACGCGCCGCCCCGGAGGGCGTGACCCTGACGGAGACGGACCCCATGCGCCGCAGCCTGGAGCTGATGCAGAAGGCCGGTGACATTCCCACCCTGGTGCGGATGTGCGCCGCCCAGGACGGCACGGAGATCCCCCAGGAGGTGTTCGACAGCTTCGACCCGGAGTCCCTGACCCAGCTGGCAGGGGAAGGGGATGCAGCCCCGGAGGAACCGGAACAGCAGCCGGACCCGGACGCCGGAAAGCACGCCTTCCAGGTGCTGCTGGACTGCGTGGCCCTGGACGACGGCCTGGTGCAGTACCTGACCCAGGTGCTGCGGGACCGGGACTGGGCGGGGTTTTACAAGCTGTCCCAGATCACCACGAAAATGGACCTGAACCCGGAGGAATTTCTGTTCTGGCTGGGCAACAAGGAGCTTTGGGCCGACGACGAGGAGCGGGTCTGCGCCGCGGTGATGGACGCCTGCCTGGAGCGCCTGCGGCAGGAGGGGCGGCTGGAGCTGCTGGCGGCGCTGCTGTCCGGAGACCAACATACCTTTGAGACCTTCCGCTGCGAAGCGCCGGAGCTGGTGCACCTGCCCCAGGCCACCTATGAATGGTACTGCCGGAACTATCTGGACCGGGACTACCCCTTCCGGATGCTGCTGCGGTGCAATGGGGTAACATTTCCGGACCGGAAGGAGGCATAAGCGCATGGAATACTGCATTCTTGTGATCAACCCCGGGTCCACCTCCACCAAAATTGCCGTGTTTCAGGGGGAGAAGGCCCTTTTGCAGAAAACCATCCGCCACAGCGGGGAGGAGCTGGCCCCCTTTGGAGCCATTATGGACCAGGCCCCCTTCCGCCTTCGGTGCGTGGAGGAGGCGCTGGCGGGCTTCGACCTGACCCGGCTGGACGCGGTGTGCGCCCGGGGCGGCATGCTGCCGGCCTGCCCCAGCGGGGCCTTCGCCGTGGACCAGGACATGATCGGCTATCTCTCCGCCATCACCCAGGGGGCACACGCCTCCAACCTGGGCTGCGTCATGGCCCGGGACCTGGCGGAGCCGCTGCACATCCCGGCCTATGTATACGACCCCGTGGCGGTGGACGAGATGCCGCCTATGGCCCGGATCACCGGCATTCCCGAGCTGCCCCGGCGGATGATGGGCCACGCCCTGAACACCCGGGCCATGGCCATCCGCTGCGCGGAGACGGTGCTGCACAAGCCCTTTGACCAGTGCCGCCTGATCGTGCTGCACCTGGGCGGCGGTGCGTCGGTGCGGCTGTTCATCGGCGGGAAAATGGTGGACAACGTTCGGGACGACGAGCTGCTGTTTGCCCCGGAACGCAGCGGCGGCATTGCCGCCGAGCAGCTGGTGAAGCTGTGCTACTCCGGCAAGTATGACCGGGGACAGATGATGAAGCTGGTGCGGGGCAAAAGCGGCCTGCTGGCCCACCTGGGCACCAGCGACGCCATGGAGGTGGAGCGCCGCATCGCCGCCGGGGACGAGAAGGCCCGGATGGTGTACGACGCCATGCTGTATACCGCGGCCAAGTCCATCGGGGCCCTGGCCGCCGCCGCAGACGGCCGCATTGACCGCATCATCCTCACCGGCGGCATTGCCCACTCCCGGTACGTGACGGATTACCTGACCCAAAAGGTAGGATTTATCGCGCCGGTGGAGGTTATGGCCGGTGAGTTCGAGATGGAGGCCCTGGCCGCCGGAGCCTCCCGGGTGCTGGCGGGACAGGAGACGCCCCACCGGTTCCGGGACCTGCTGAAGGGGGAATAAGCGTTGCTGAAGTCGTTTTTTGACCCCAACGGGGCCTTTGCCCGGGGCATGGAGCGGGTTTGGAGCCTGATCGTTCTGAATGTGCTGTGGCTGGTGTGCTCGCTGCCGGTGGTGACCATGGGGGCCTCCTGCGCCGCCCTGTACCAGGTGCTGGGAAAGCTCATCGCCGGGGAGGACGGCCACGTTGCCCGGCAATTCTTCCGGGCCTGGGGCGAAAACTGGAAAAAAGCCACGCCGGTGTGGCTGATTTTGCTGGCGGTGGCGGCCCTGTGCGGCTTCGACCTGTATATGGCCCGGCTGAACGAGTCGTTTTTGTGGGAGCTGCTGGCGGTGTTCGCCTTGCAGCTGGCGGCCATGGTGATGACCTTCGCCTTCCCGCTGATGGCCCGGTATGAAAACACCTGGCGCAATCACCTGAAAAACGCCATGCTGGTGGCGGTGGGGCACCTGCCCCGGATGCTGCTGATCTGGGCCGTTTGGGCGGTGCCGGTGGGGGTAAGCGTGTTTATCCCGGAGGTGGGGTTCTACCTGAGCATCGTGTGGGTGCTGATCGGATACAGCAGCCTCAGCTATGTGACGGCCCTGCTGCTGCGGCCGGTATTCCGCAGCCTGGACGAAAATGCGTAAAAAAGAGACAGACACGAAAGTGTCTGTCTCTTTTTTCAGCCATTGCAGGGATATCGGACGATCAGTCCACGATATCCACGGATGCCTTGACGCCTGTGCGCTGGGCATAGGAGCGCACGACCGTGCGGATCTCCTTGGCGATGCGGCCCTGGCGGCCGATGACCTTACCCATATCCTCGGGGGCCACGCGCAGCTCCAGCGTCAGCTCGTCGCCGTTTTCCACCTCCGTCACCGTGACCTGGTCCGGGTGGTCCACAAGGCTCCTGGCGATGTAGAGCAGCAGTTCCTTCATGGTGCCCCTGCCTTACAGAACGTCGACCTTCTTCAGCAGGGCGCGAACGGTGTCGGTGGGCTGAGCGCCGGTCTTGATCCACTCACGGGCGCGGTCAGCGTCGATCTTGATCTCGGCAGGGGAGACGCAGGGGTTATAAGTGCCGATCTCCTCGATGAAGCGGCCGTCGCGGGGATAGCGGGAATCAGCCACGACCACGCGATAGTAAGGAGCCTTCTTGGCGCCCATTCTTCTCAGACGAATCTTAACCATGATGTTTTTCCTCCAGAATGATAATAGAATTCAAATTATATAAATGCCTGTGCACTTATTTCAAACGTTTTTTCCGACCGAAGCCCTGGAGCTTGCCCTTTTTGGCCTTGCCCAGGGTAGGCATGCCGCCGGGTCCACCGAAGCCGCCGAAGCGGCCCTTGGAAATGGACTTGGTGAGCTGCTGGAGCATCTCGAAGGACTTCAGCAGCCGGTTCACATCCGACACCTGCAAGCCGCAGCCGGCGGCAATGCGCTTTTTGCGGCTGGCGTTGAGGATGGAGGGATTTTCCCGCTCCAGAGGGGTCATGGACTGGATGATGGCCCGGGTGCGGCCCAGCTGCTTTTCGTCCAGGTTAGCGGCGTCCAGCTGCTTGCCCATGTCGCCGGGCAGCATCCCGGCCAGCTGGCCCAGGTTGCCCATTTTTTGCAGCTGGTCCATCTGCTCCATGTAGTCCGTCAGGGTCAGGCGGTTTTTCTTGAGCTTTTCCTCCAGCTTCCGGGCCTGCTCCTCGTCGTACTGCTGCTCGGCCTTTTCGATGAAGGTGAGCATGTCGCCCATGCCCAGAATGCGGGAGGCCATGCGGTCCGGGTGGAACAGCTCGATCATGTCCAGCTTTTCGCCGGTGCCCACGAACTTGATGGGCTTGCCGGTGGCGGCCCGGATGGACAGGGCCGCGCCGCCTCGGGCGTCGCCGTCCAGCTTGGTGAGCATGACGCCGTCGATGCCCAGGGCCTGGTCAAAGGCGGTGGCGGCGTTGACGGCATCCTGGCCGGTCATGGCGTCCACCACCAGGAGAATTTCGTTGGGATGAACCTTGGCCTTGATGTTCTTCAGCTCGTTCATCAGGGCCTCGTCCACGTGCAGACGACCGGCGGTGTCCAGAAACACCATGTCGTGGCCGTGGTCCCGGGCGTATTTGATGGCCTCCTCGGCGATGCGCACGGGATTGGCCTGTCCCATCTCGAAAACGGGAATATCCAGCTGCTTGCCCACCACCTGCAGCTGGGTGATGGCGGCGGGACGGTATACGTCGCAGGCCACCAGCAGGGGGCGCTTGCCGAACTGTCGGCGCATCAGGCCCGCCAGCTTGGCGCCGTTGGTGGTTTTACCGGCGCCCTGAAGGCCCACCATCATCACAACGGTGGGGCCCTTGGAGGCGAAGGTCAGCTTGGCGTTGGTGCCGCCCATCAGCTGCACCAGCTCCTCGTTGACGATCTTCACGATCTGCTGGGCGGGGGTGAGGCTGTCCAGCACGTCGGCGCCGACGCAGCGCTCGGTGACCTGGGCCACAAAGTCCTTGACCACCTTATAGCTGACGTCGGCCTCCAGCAGGGCCAGGCGGACCTCCCGCATGCCCTCCCGGACATCGGCCTCCGTCAGGCGGCCCTTGCCCCGCAGGCGTTTGAATGTGGCGTTTAATTTTTCGGAAAGTCCTTCAAATGCCATAGGTGTTACTCCTTCAGCGCCTGGGCGCTGCGCGTGATCTCATCGGCCAGACGGGCCAGCTCCGGGTTGTCATACTGCCGGTAGTTGACGGTCTGGATCTTCTCGGCGGCGTCGAGAATGGCCTGCACCTGCTGCTGCATCAGCATAAAGCGCTTCATGAGGCCGGTTTTGTCCTCTAGGTCGGTCATGATGGCCTCGGCCCGGACGATCACGTCCCGGACGCCCTGGCGGGAGATGCCGTAATTCTCCGCGATCTCGGCCAGGGACAGGTCCTCGTTATAGTACAGGTCGAAGAATTCCTTCTGCCGCGGGGTCAGGACCTCGCCGTAAAAATCGAACAGCATCGTCATGCGATAGGTCTGGTTCTTCACGATGGTCCCTCCTATGTAAAGTTATGATGCTTTACAACATGGAGTATCATACAGGATTTTAGCCAAAATGTCAAGGCGAAATTTGGCGTCCGGAACAAAAAATTTGGGCATATAGCGCCGGGGCGGGGGTATACTGACCAGGAAGGGAGGTGCGGCATATGAAATCGGTGCTCATCAAGGACACCACCCGGGCCCAGCGGGAGGAGATCGTCCGGCGGGCTCTGTGCGACGGCGGCTGCGATGGGTGCAGCGGGTGCGGAAATCTCGGCGGCGGCCGGGTGGAGGAGATGTACCGCCCGTATATCGAGGGAAAGCGGGAGCTGCGGGAAATCAACGAGTCCTATCGGGCAAATTTCGTTCGCGGCGGATAACAAGATGCTGGCTAAAGACCTGTTAAGAACCACAATATATGTCACTTACAACAAATTAACATGGTTTTGTCGAAAAGAAATTATGAGTATTCGACAATTACCCCTTGAAAAACCTGTCCAATCCTGGTAAATTATATGCAGGTCAAGCGACAAATGTTGGTTTGCCGTGAAACCGACAGCCTTGGCTGTGTAAATTGTGTGGAAAAGGGTTGGAACAAAATGGAAAACAAGGTAACAGTGGTATTGGCAGACGCCAATGAGGAGTTTCGGACCATGCTGCGACAACGGATGGAGGGCACCGGCGAGTTCCATGTGGCAGGCAGCACGGAAAATGGGGACCAGGCCCTGGACCTGGTGCGGCGGCTGCGGCCGCAGCTGCTGGTGACGGACGTGGTGCTGCCGGGCCTGGACGGGTTCGGGCTGCTGCGGCAGCTGAACCAGCTGGGCCAGGGCGCGCCCCGGACCATCGTGGTGTCCTCCTTCTGCAGCCGCCGGACCGTGGCCCAGGCCATGGAGATGGGCGTGTATTTCTTCCTGCCCAAGCCGGTGAACGAGGAGTCCCTGTTGGAGCTGATGCGGCAGGCCGCCGCACCGGAGCAGGAGGAGGCTCCCTTTGCCCCAGCTCTGGAGGGGATGGTGACCGCCATCATTCACGAGATCGGCGTCCCGGCACACATCAAGGGATACCAGTACCTACGGGAGGCCATCATGATCGCGGTGAATGACATGGATGTGATCAACGCCGTGACAAAGGTACTGTATCCCGAGGTAGCCAAGCGCTTCTGCACCACGCCGTCCCGGGTGGAGCGGGCCATCCGCCACGCCATCGAGGTGGCCTGGGACCGGGGGGACATCGAGACGCTGCAAAAATACTTCGGGTATACGGTGAATTCCGCCAAGGGCAAGCCCACCAACTCCGAGTTTATCGCCATGATCGCCGACCGATTGCAATTGCAGCGGAAGCAGCAGCGGGCGTAGGTCTTGCCAAATCCGGCGCGGTGGGGTATAATGGACTCCTGATTACACAAAAGGAGTTTGAGCGATATGACCTATACTTATACCCCCCGGGGCGTCTGTTCCCGGAAGATGACCGTGGAGCTGGAGAACGGCGTGATCAAAAGCGTCAGCGTGGAGGGCGGCTGCAACGGCAATTTGCAGGGCATCAGCCGCCTGGTGGTGGGCATGGACGCCCAGGACGCCATTGAGCGGATGAAGGGCATCCACTGCGGCCCCAAGCCCACCTCCTGCCCCGACCAGATGGCCCACGCCCTGGAGGAGGCCCTGGCGGCTGAGCGGGCATGACAGGGGAGACCTTCTTCCAGCTGCACTATCACCTGACGGACACGGAGCGGCTGTTTGACCTGGCCCAGGGCATCGCGGCCCGGCGGCGCTGGCTGAAAAAGCATGACGCCCGGTGCCGCAGCTTCACCTGGTATGCCCGGGGACTGCTGCGGCGGGGGATCGCCTTTCTGATCCTGGCGGCGGTGCTGGGGGCCATGACGGCCCTGTTGGAGCTGGGCGGCATGTCCTGGGCCATGACCGGGGTGTGCGCGGGCTGCGGCGTGATGGAGCTGGTGCTGCGGGGTATGCTGCGGCGGAATTACCGGCACAGCTGGCAGCAGTTCCGGCAGCAGAACGGCCCCGACGGCACCGTAAACTTCGACGCCGACGGCATCCGGGAGGAGAACGAAAAGGGAAAGCCCACCCATTTCGACTGGGCGGACTGGGACGTGTGCGTGATGACCCCCAAGGTCATCGTGCTGACCTTCAAGACCCCGGTGCTGCTGTTCTTCCCCTATTCCCGGGAGGCGGCCATCACCGTGGCGCATGCCGCCCGGGCCTTCGGAAAAGAGGACAGCTTGGTGTATCGGAAGCGGATATGAAAGAGAATCGTGTTGAAGCAGCCGTCGGTCAGACGGCTGTTTCGGCGTTCAGGGGGGCGTGGGGCGCCAGGTGTACTGGGAGATTGCCGGAAATGGGAGGATTCCCGGAAGCCGTCCGTAGGGCCCGCTGCCCTCAGCGGGCCGCTGCGCGAGGAACGGATTGCCGCGTCGCTTCGCTCCTGGCAATGACACGGCAAGGAGATCGGCGGAACGCAAAAGCATCCCGCCCCCGGCGATTGCCGGGGGCGGGATTTGTTATATTGCTTTATGCAGCGGAAGGTATCACGCGGCCGTTACTTGGCGGCGGCAGCCTTCTTGTTGCGGGACAGGGCCTGGATGCCCTCCACCACCAGCACGATGGCCAGAACCACCAGCAGGATGGCGATGATCGCGCGGATGTAGAACCAGGCAACACCCTCGCCGCCGGCAGCGATACCGGCAAACTGGGCCTTGATGGTGAACGCCAGGGAGGTCAGGGTCACAATCAGCATGAAGAACATGGGGAAGTAGAACATCTTGTTGTTGCGGCCGATCTTGCCCAGCCAGCAGCACACAGCCAACAGACCCAGGGCGGCCAGCAGCTGGTTGGCAGCGCCGAACAGAGCCCAGATCTTGGCATAACCGGTCATGCCCAGGGCCACGCCGGCCACCACGGTGATGGCAGTGGCCACATAGGGGTTGGTCACGACCTTCTTCCAGCCGGGCATATTCTCGCGGCTCTCACCGGGGGCGGTGAAGAACTCCTGGAACATATAGCGGGCCAGACGGGTGGCGGTATCCACGGAGGTCAGGCAGAAAGCGGACACGGCCAGGATCAGCATGGAATACACCACGTTGTAGCAGCCGGCGCCGAACACCTTGGAGAACATGGAGGCAAGGCCGGTGGCGAACACCACGGTGGGGGTCACGGTGGTGCCGTCGGCATACTGCGCCCAGATGTAACCAACGGCGCAGACGGAGATCAGGGCCAGAGCGCACTCGATCAGCATACCGCCGTAAGCGATGGGCTTGGCGTCCTTTTCCTGATCCAGCTGCTTGGCGGTGGTGCCGGAGCCCACCAGGGAGTGGAAGCCGGACACGGCGCCGCAGGCGATGGTCACAAACAGAGCGGGGAACATGTAGCCCAGGGAGGTGCCGGAGGGAGCCAGCGTATCCTTGAAGCCGGTGAAGGCGGGCATGTCCACGGTGGGGTGGCAGCCGATGATGCCCACGACCGCCAGGATCATCATGGCATACAGCAGGAAGGAGCTCAGATAGTCACGGGGCTGCAGCAGGATCCACACGGGGGTGACGGATGCGATGGCGATATACAGGCCAACGATGATCATCCAAGTGTTGCCGCTGAGATAGATGGGGTGCCACTGGAGGCCGATGTACATACACACGGCGATGCCGATGACGCCGATGACGGTGGAGATGCCCAGAGGAGCATTCCGGCGATAGACAAAGAAGCCGAAGACGATGGCCATCAGGATGAACATGATGGAGATGATGGCGGTGGAGGCGTTGGCGGCGGAAGCGGCCTTATCCAGCACGCCGTCCACATAGGTGGCCTTGAAGGTGTTGGCCACGATGGAGGCAAATGCAGCCACCACCAGGATCAGGGTCAGGTACGCGAAGATGATGAACAGCTTCTTGGCCCGGGCGCCGATGGCGTCGCCGATGACCTCGCCGATGGACTCGCCCTTATGGCGAATGGAGGCGAACAGGGCGCCGAAATCGTGGACGCCGCCGAAGAAGATGCCGCCGATCAGGACCCACAGCATAACGGGGACCCAGCCGAACACAGCGGCCTGGATGGGGCCGTTGATGGGGCCTGCGCCGGCGATAGAGGAAAAGTGATGGCCCATCAGAACGGGAGCCTTGGCGGGACAATAGTCCTTGCCGTCTTCCAGCTCGTGGGCAGGGGTGACGCGGGAGTTATCCACGCCCCACTTCTTGGCCAGCCAGCCGCCGTAGAAAATATATCCTACGATCAGCACGGCAACGCCAATGATCAGGAACAAAGCAGCATTCATAAACTTCTCTCCTTTCGAAACAATTTTCTCTTTTGCTTATGAAACAGGGCCCGTTCGAGCACCTGCGCTGCACTGTGTCCGCTGGCGTTGGTGGCCACGGATTCCTCCGGGAGCACCACCAGAGCGGTATGAAAATCCATCCATCCCCAATAGGACAGCCGGAAGCTCTCGTACCGGCGGCACCGCTTCAGGGCCTTCCGTGCCTCCGGGTCGCAGGAGTCGCACAGGAAGATGGCGGAGATATAGGTGTACATGTGGTTGGGGCCGGGCCGGATGCGGGCCCTGCCCTGCTCGTAGGCCAGGCGCTCGCACTGCTCGTAGATCTCCCGGGTCAGGTGCGGAACGGTGAACAGATACACATATTCAAAGCTGTTGGCCTCCCACAGCTTGGCTTTTTTTGACAGCACATATTTGGAGTTGTGGACATAAAAGTCCATCTTCGCCGCCAGGGGAAGCTCCGCCTCCTCACAGCGGGTGATGTCGAAGCTGCCGCCGTATACGTCGCACAGCCGCTCCACTGCGTCCTCTCTTGTCATGGTTCCGCCTCCCTTCCGGCAAAATCGCCGTTAACGCTTCCTTAACATCAGCTTATGGCGCTTTTGCAATTTTTGCCCAAAAAAACTAGACCCGAAAAAAGTTGACTTTTTCCGGAGTTCGCATGGGTTTTGTAAAGTTGTTTACCGAAAAATCACATTCCATACTATATACCTCTGGTTTTGATCTTGCAAGGGGCAATATTCGACAATTTTTAAGTGTTAATTTTATGTAAATTTTCAGTTGTTTTACATATGGAAAAGTGTTAAGATAGAAGAACACGACACCCCTGACGGGGTGTCGTGTTTTGTTTGCGATTTGGGGCGATTTTCACTCCGGCAACGTTTTCTTCTGGCCCAGACCGATGCGGATTTCCGTTCCCTGGTTGGGCACGGAGGAGGCCCGGATGGTGTGGCCCAGGCTGCGGCAGATCCGGCGGCACAGGTACAGCCCGATGCCGCTGGCCCGGGTGTCCCGGCGGCCGTTGAGGCCCGTGAACCCCCGGTCGAAGATCCGGGGCAGGTCCTCCGGTGCGATGCCCATGCCGGTGTCCCGGATGCACAGGTCATCGCCGTCCATGGCGATGGTCACGGAGCCGCTGACGGTGTATTTCAGGGCGTTGGACAGCACCTGCTCCACCACGAAGCCCAGCCACTTGGCGTCGGTGACCACGGTGCGGTCCAGGGGCTGATAGTCCAGCCGCAGACGGCGGCGGATGAACTCCCCGGCGAACTTCCGCACCGCCGGGCGCACGATATCGTCCAGGCTGTGGGAGCGGATCACATAGTCGGTGGTGCTGCTGTCCAGCCGCAGGAACACCAGCACCATCTCCACATACTGCTCCACCCGCATCAGATCCCCGGACAGGGAGCGGGCCAGGTCGGAGTCCTCGTTCTGCAGGGTCAGGCGCATGGAGGCGATGGGGGTTTTGATCTGGTGGGCCCACATGGTGTAGTAGTCCACCATGTCGCCGTAGCGCTGCTCCTCCTGGGTGCGGATGGCCCGGCGGCTTTCCGCCAGCAGGGTCACAAGGCTGCGATAGTCGGCCTCCTTCACCGTGTCCGCCGGGGGCAGGGCGTCGGCCAGCTCCTCCGGCAGCTGCCGCAGCAGCTCCAGCCGCCGGTGCTGCCGCAGGACCCGGCGATAGTCCAGGGTCAGCAGCACCGCCCCGGCGGCGGCGCACAGCACAAAGGGATAGGCCACCGCCCGCAGCGGCAGCTGGTACAGGGCGAAGGCGGCGGCGAAGATGCCGCCGAACAGGAAAAACGCCAGCAGCGTCCTGCGCCGCTGCCGCAGATATCCGGTCAGCATGGCCCTCACCCCACCATATAGCCCAGGCCCACCCGGGTGGTGATGAACCCCGGCAGACCGGCGGCGTCCAGCTTTTTCCGCAGACGGCCGATGTTCACGGTGAGGGTGTTCTCGTCCACGAAGCTGTCGGTTTCCCACAGGCGCTCCATGAGCTTCTCCCGGCTCACCACCCGGCCCTTGCTCTGCATCAGGCACAGCAGAATGCGGTATTCGTTTTTGGTCAGGGAGACCCGCTGGCCCTGATAGGTCAGGGTGTTGTCCCCGGTGTTCAGCAGCGCGCCGCGATGCTCCAGCACCGGAGCCGAGGCCCCGAAGTCGTAGGTCCGGCGCAGCAGGGCCTGAATTTTGGCCATGAGGACGCTCTGGTCAAAGGGCTTGGCGATGAAGTCGTCAGCACCCAGGTTCATGGCCATGATGATGTTCATATTGTCCGCCGCCGATGAGATAAAAATCACCGGAACCCGGGAGACCCGGCGGATCTCCGTGCACCAGTGGTAGCCGTCGAAGCAGGGCAGGCCGATGTCCAGCAGTACCAGATGGGGGTCAAAGGCGGCGAACTCCTCCATCACATGCCGCAGGTCCTGCACCTGGCGCACCTGTAAATTCCACAGCTCTCCCTGGGTCTGCACCGCCTGGGCGATGCCCCGGTCATCTTCCACCATCAGCACCCGATAGACCGCATGCTCCTCCATGGTCTCACCTCCTGTGTGTTTTTCCCCATTGTAGCAGACCGGGGGGCGTTTGACAAGAAAAACCGCCCCCGGTTTCCCGGGGGCGGCAGTGCGTTTGTTATTGGTCCGGGTTGGTGGTGAACAGGCCCACCACGTCCTCCAGGGCCAGGCTCAGGGTGATGGCCTGGGCCTTGGTGCTGGGGCCGGCCTGGGCCATGATGGCCTGCATGATGGCGTTTTTCTCGCCGGTGGGGGCCACGATGAAGATCATCTCCCGCTCCTCGGCGATGGACATGCCGAAAAACTTCCCGGCGTCCTCGGCACCGGTGGAGCGGGTATGGACAATGGTGCCGCCACGGGCTCCGGCGGAACGGGCCGCCTCCATGACCTTATCGGTGTAGCCCTGGTTGGCGATGGCAACGATCAGCTGATAGGCTGCTTCCTTCATGGATTCGTCCTCCTCAATGTCGATTTCCGGGGCCTTGGAGGGGTCGCCGGAGGTCAGGTAGTTCATGGCGGACTTGCCGCCGATGCTGCTCAGGGGCAGGCAGACGGCGATGCCGCTGCCGGGGGCGGTCAGGTGCATGGTGGACACCAGCTCCTTCACCAGGGTCTCCTTGCAGGCGGGCGTCACCACGGAGAACAGCACGGCCTTCTCTGTGGCCTCCAGGCCCAGATAGCTCAGCACATCGTCGCTGGCGGTGCCCCGGCCCAGGGCCGTGAACACCACCGGCGCGCCGAAGGCCCGGTAAAAATCCACAAATCGTCCGGAGCCAACCACCCGGTTGGTGATGGTGATCATAAGATACAGTCGTTTCATTGGGTTTCCTCCTATGCCAGCTCGATGATCTCTTCCACTTCGGCCACGGCCACGGGGGCGGTGCGCTTGATGCGGCGCTTATAGCTGACGCCCAGCAGCTGGATGGTCACCAGGGGGGTCATGGCCACCATGGCCACCACGCCGAAGGCATCGGTGACCACGTTGCCGCCCAGGGCGTCGCAGGCGCCCATGGCGAAGGGCAGCAGGAAGGTGGCGGTCATGGGACCGGAGGCCACGCCGCCGGAGTCGAAGGCGATGGAGGTGAAGATCTTCGGCACCACGAAGGACAGAGCCAGACTCAGGGCATAGCCCGGCAGCAGGAACCACATGATGGAGATGCCCGTCAGCACCCGGATCATGGCCAGGGCCAGGGACACGGCCACGCCCAGCGACAGGGCCAGATTCATGGCGCTGGCGGGGATGGAGCCGGCGGTGATCTCCTCCACCTGGCGGTTGAGGATGTGGACGGCGGGCTCCGCCGCCACGATGAAGTAGCCGATGACCATGGCAATGGGGATCAGCACCCAGCTGCACTCCAGGGAGGCGATGCTCTGGCCCAGGAAGTTGCCCACGGGCATGAAGCCCACGTTGACGCCGGTCAGGAACAGCACCAGGCCCAGATAAGTATACAGGAAGCCCACGATCATGCTCATGACCTGGCGGCGGTTCAGGCGGCGGGTCAGCAGCTGGAAGATCAGGAAGAACCCGGCAATGGGGGCCAGGGACACCAGAATTTCCTTAAAATACTCCGGCAGAGCGTGGGTATAGGAGCGGAACATCTCCACGGTGTCCTGGGCGTCGGGCACGGTTACCGGGGTGTAGCTGCTGCCGTCGGGCTTGTATAAAAGGCCCAGCAGCAGCACCGTCAGGATGGGGCCGATGGAGCACAGGGCCACCAGACCGAAGCTGTCGCCTCCGGCGTGCTTGTCGTTGCGGACGGCGCTGACGCCCACGCCCAGGGCCATGATAAAGGGCACGGTCATGGGGCCGGTGGTGACGCCGCCGGAGTCGAAGGCGATGGACCAGAAGTCCGGGGACACGAACATGGCCAGGGTGAACACCACCGCATAAAACCCGATGAGCAGATAGGACAGGGGAATGCCCAGCAGGATACGCAGCAGAGCGATGACCAGGAACACGCCCACGCCCAGGGCCACGGACCAGATGATGACATTGTTTTCAATGGCGGGGACCTGGCTGGCCAGAACCTGCAGGTCCGGCTCCGCCACGGTGATGATCACGCCGATCAGGAAGCTGATGGCCACGATGATCCACACCTTCTTGGAGCGGGTGATTTCCTTACCCACGGCCTCGCCCAGGGGGATCATGGACATCTCGGAGCCCAGGGAAAACAGCCCCATGCCCACGATCAGCAGAAGGCTTCCCACCAGGAAGGCCATCATGGCGTTGTTGGACACCGGGGTCACGGTGAAGCACAGCAGCAGGACGATGGCCGTGATGGGCAGCACCGAGGTCAGGGATTCCCGCATGGGCTTGCGGAAAATGGCCAGGACCTGGCCCTTTTCCCGGTGCTTCCGGCGCAGGCGGGCCTGCTGGGTCAACAGATCAGGTTTCTTGCGAGACAACAAACGATTCCTCCTTCATCCATTCCGTTCATCAAAACGATAGCGTACCTGTCCGGGCTGACGGGCAGATACGCAATCTCTACCATTAGTATTCATCATACCATAAATCCCGCATTCCGGCAAGAAAGAATCTGTAAAAAAATTGTGAACCTGTGACAAGAGAAAACCCTTGTCAGACGGGTGAAAATCGAAAAAAACGGTCTTTTTTGCAAGATTATTCCCAGCGGGCTGCGAGAAAATATTTGCATCAAGATGAAAAAATATGAAAAATACGCCTTGACAAACGGCACGGATGGTGCTAATATGCACCCGTCAACGAAAACCGCCGCACCTGCGGCGAGAAAGGGAATGCGCCATGACGAAGCTGCTCTGCAACAACAGCATGATGATGACCATGATGCACATGTGCGGCATGTGCATGCTTTGCTATGGAAAAAATGGTCATTCCCTTTCAGCGCTTGCCTGAATGAATCGTTTGCGGCAGCGGAAGGTCAATGACCTTCCGCTGTTTTTTTGCTGCATGAAAGGAGCTGAAAAACCATGCGCCTGATGCCGGGCCTTATCACCCTACTGGACGACCGAATGTGGCCCCGGGCCGCCGGACGTTCCATCCATTCTGAAAACCAACCAATCACCGAATTAATGATAACAAGGAGATAATACATCATGAAAAAGACTTCCGTGAAGCTGACGGCGCTGGTTCTGGCGCTGGTCCTGGCCCTGGCCCTGGCCCTGACGGGCTGCGGCTCCAAGAGCACCTCCCTGAAGATCGCCGTTCCCAACGACACCACCAACGAGGCCCGGGCCCTGCTGCTGCTGCAGGAGAACGGCATCATCAAGCTGCGGGACGGCGCAGGCATCACCGCCACCAAGAACGATATCGTGGAGAACCCCTATAACGTGGAGATCGTAGAGGCCGAGGCCGCCCGTCTGCCCGATATGCTGAAGGACGCCGACTACGCCGTCATCAACTCCAACTACGCCATCAACGCCGGGCTGAACCCCGTGAAGGACTCCCTGGCCATCGAGGGCTCCTCCTCCGCCTATGCCAACATCCTGGCTGTGAAGGAGGGCAATGAAAATACCCCCAAGATCCTGGCCCTGAAGGCCGCTCTGGAGAGCCGGCAGGTGGCCAGCTTCATCGAGAGCAAGTACAACGGCTCCGTGGTCAGCACCGTCACCAACCCCGGCAACGGCTATGACGATTCCGTGGATTACGACGCCCTGAAGGGCCAGACCATCACCGTGGCCGCCTCCCCCACGCCTCACGCCGAGATCCTGGAGGTGGCCAAGGAGATCCTGGCCGCCAAGGGCATCACCCTGGACATCCAGGTTTACAACGACTATGTGGTGCCCAACACCGTGGTGGATGACGGCACCCTGGACGCCAACTATTTCCAGCATCTGCCCTATCTGGAGGACTTCAACGCCGAGAACAACACCCACATCGTGTCCGTCAGCGCCATCCATGTGGAGCCCATGGGCCTGTATGGCGGCCTGCAGACCAGCCTGGATGCTCTGAAGGCTTCCAAGTAACCGTTTATCAACAACAGAAGGGGAGGCAGCAGCCTTGATCGAATTACAGCATGTCAGCAAGACCTTTGAAAACGCCGGCGGGCGGGTGGACGCCCTGCGGGACGTGTCCCTGACCATCGCCGACGGGGATATCTATGGCATCATCGGCATGAGCGGCGCAGGCAAGAGCACTCTGGTCCGCTGCATCAATATGCTGGAGCGGCCCACGGAGGGCCGGGTCATCGTCAACGGCCAGCAACTGGACGCCATGACCCCGGCCCAGCTGCGGGCGGCCCGGCGGGAGATCACCATGATCTTCCAGCGGTTCAACCTGCTGATGCAGCGCACCTGTTTGCAGAACATCTGCTTCCCCATGGAGCTGGCCGGGGTGGGCCGGAAGGAGGCCCAGGCCAAGGCCTGGGAGCTGCTGGAGCTGGTGGGGCTGCCGGATAAGGCCCAGGCCTATCCCGCGCAGCTGTCCGGCGGCCAGCAGCAGCGCATTGCCATCGCCCGGGCCCTGGCCACCAATCCCAAGGTGCTGCTGTGCGACGAGGCCACCAGCGCCCTGGACCCCAAAACCACCCGGCAGATCCTGGAGCTGATCCAGGACATCAACCGCAAGCTGGGCATCACCGTGGTGGTCATCACCCACCAGATGAGCGTGGTGAAGGAGATCTGCACCCACGTGGCCATCCTGGACGACGGCGAGGTGGTGGAGGACGGCCTGGTATCGGCGGTGTTCTCCGCCCCCAAGTCCCAGGCGGCCCGGCACCTGGTGTTCCCCGGCGGGGCCGACGCGGCAGTGTCCGACCCCAGCCAGGAGCGGCGCATCCGGCTGATTTTCCGCAGCGCACAGACCACGGCCATCCCCATGGTGGCCCGGCTGGCGGCGGAGGAGAGCATCTATGCCAACGTCATCTCCGCCAGCACCCAGAAGCTGTCGGAGGAGGTTTACGGCAGTATGCTGCTGGGCATCCCCAACAGCCAGTTTGACCGGGCCTGGCAGTTTTTCCGGACCATCCCCAATTTGCAGGCAGAGGAGGTAAGCGTGGATGTACAGTGATCTGTTTACGGCGGAGTCCCTGGCGGAGCTGAAAACCGCCTTTCTGACCCAGTTTCCCATGGCACTGTGGGAGACCTTCTATGTGACGGTGCTGTCCACCGCCCTGGCCATCCTGCTGGGCCTGCCCCTGGGGGTGCTGCTGGTGGCCGGGGAGAAGGACGGCGTCCTGCCCCTGCCGAAGCCGGTGCTGTCGGCATTGAACGTCATCATCAATCTGCTGCGGTCCATCCCGTTCCTGATTCTGATGATCATGGTGTTTCCCCTGTCCCGGCTGATCATCGGCACCGCCGTGGGTACCACGGCCACCATCGTTCCCCTGGTGGTGGCGGCCTTCCCCTTTGTGGCCAGGCTGGTGGAGAGCAGCCTGCGGGAGGTGGACCCCAACATCATCGAGGCGGCCCAGAGCATGGGCGCCACGCCCATGCAGATCATCTGCAAGGTGATGATCCCCGAAAGCGTGCCGTCCCTGATTCAGAACGTCACCATCTCCCTGACTACCATTCTGGGCTACTCCGCCATGAGCGGCATCATCGGCGGCGGCGGCCTGGGCAAGGTCGCCATCGACTATGGCTATTACCGGTATAAGTACCTGGTGATGTTTGCGGCGGTGATCCTGCTGATTCTGCTGGTGCAGCTGTTCCAGACGGTGGGCACCAAGCTGGCCGTGAAGTGCGACAAGCGGCTGAAAAAGTGATAAAGAGCTGAAAAAATCCCGCGCCGGTATCGGCGCGGGATTTTCTATACGGTAGGGGAGGGAGCTTACTTGCCCATGTTCATCTGAGCGGCGACCTCGGCGGCGAAGTCCTCCTGCTTCTTCTCGATGCCCTCGCCGGTCTGGAAGCGAACGGCGGTGACGAACTTCACGGAACCGCCCAGCTTCTTGGCGGCGTCGGCAATGTAGTGCTCCACGGTGCCCTGGAACAGGTCGCTGCGGACGAACTCCATCTGCAGCAGGCAATTTTCCTCATAGAACTTGTTCATCTTGCCCATGACGATCTTCTCCTTGACCTGGGCGGGCTTGGAGGCCATCTTGGGATCGCTGTCCATCAGGGCCAGGGCGATCTTCTTCTCCTCGGCCAGGACGTCCTCGGTGACCTGGGACTTATCCCAGAAGCGGGGATTCAGAGCGGCGATCTGCATGGCGACGTTCTTGCCGATCTCGGAGGCGTCCACGCCCTCCACGGCCAGGTTCACCAGAACGCCGATCTTGCCGCCGGCATGGACATAACCCACGCTGGTGTTCTCGGCGAAGCGGACGAAGCGGCGGATCTGCAGGTTCTCGCCGATGGACATGACCTTCTCGGGCATGATCTCGGACACGGTCAGCTCGGTGTCGGGATACTTGCAGTTCATCAGGGCGTCCACATCGGCGGGGTCGTTATCCAGAACGGCCTTGGCGATATCCTTGACGAAGGCGACAAACAGGTCGCTCTTGGCGCAGAAGTCGGTCTCGCAGTTGACTTCCACCAGGGCGCCCACGCCGTTCTCCACCAGGGCATAGGACATACCCTCGGCGGCGATGCGGCCGGCCTTCTTGGCGGCCTTGGCCAGGCCCTTTTCCCGCAGGTACTCAACAGCCTTGTCCATGTCGCCGTCGCACTCGGTCAGGGCCTTCTTGCAGTCCATCATGCCCACGCTGGTCATCTCGCGCAGGGTCTTCACATCAGCAGCAGTAAAAGACATTCTTAGTTCCTCCAATTTCATAATAATACAGTAAAAGGGGCAGGGCATACACCCTGCCCCGTGGTTACGCGGTGATACAGCCTGAAAATATACGCTTACTCAGCGGTTTCCTGGGCGGCTTCCTCGGTCTGCTCGCCCTGGCGGCCTTCGATCATGGCGTTGGCCATAATGGAGGAGATCAGGCGGATGGCGCGGATGGCGTCATCGTTGCCGGGGATGGGATAGTCGATCTCGTCGGGATCGCAGTTGGTATCGGCGATGGCCACAACGGGGATGCCCAGACGATGGGCCTCGGCGATGGCGTTGCGCTCCTTGCGGGTGTCCACGATGAACAGGGCGCCGGGCAGCTTCTTCATTTCCTTCACGCCGCCCAGGTACTTCTCCAGCTTCTCGATCTCGCCCAGGTGCTTGATGACTTCCTTCTTGGGCAGCATATCGAAGGTGCCGTCGGCCTGCATGGTCTTGAGCTGGTTCAGGCGGTCGATACGGGTGCGCATGGTCTTGAAGTTGGTCATCATGCCGCCCAGCCAGCGGGCGTTGACATAGTACATATTGCAGCGCAGAGCCTCTTCCTTGATGGCCTCCTGAGCCTGCTTCTTGGTGCCCACGAACAGCAGGGACTGGCCGCTCTCGGACAGCTGACGCACGAAGTTATAGGCCTCCTCCAGCTTCTTCACGGTCTTCTGCAGATCGATGATATAGATGCCGTTGCGCTCGGTGTAAATGTAGGGGGCCATCTTGGGGTTCCAGCGGCGGGTCTGGTGACCGAAGTGGACACCGGCCTCCAGCAGGGCCTTCATGGATACGACGTTCTGGTTAGCCATGGTTTCATTTCTCCTTTGATTTTTAGTTTGTTGCCTCCAGGAGCTTCCTCCCCCCGGCCAACCTTGCGGCACCGACCGAAAGTCCGCCCCTGTGCGGAATGCTGAAATATAATACCACAGTGCGCCGGGAATTGCAAGATAAATTTTGCGGTTTGTGACGGAAAGGCGGCGTTTTTTATAAAAAACCTTATCCCATCCAGCGGAAATGGCCGGTAATGACGTATTTGCCCATGTCATTGCGCTCCACGGCCTCGTCGATGGGGTTTCCGTGGTGGATGAGGAAGGGGATCCCCTGCCGGTTCCGGCGGTCGGAGCAGATGCCGATGTGGTCCCGGTCGCCGAAGATCACAATGTCCCCGGGCTGCCACTGGGCGGGGTCGTCCAGGTCGCAGGTCAGCACCTGAGCATGACGGCGGAAGAAGGTATCCAGATTGCTGACCCGGCGGAAGTCGATGTTGCCGTCAGGGGTCTCAATGTTGGGGTAGCAGGCGGGATGGTCGGCAATGTCCCGGTCCACCAGGTCCTTCAGGGAATAGCCCGCCGCCCGGAAGGCCTGCCAGATCACGTCGGTGCATACCCCCAGGCCGTCGTCGGGATAGCCGCCGGCGTAGTATTTGCTTTTATAGTGTGGGTGGGTGGCAATATAGGCCCGGGCGCCCAGGACCATGTCCGTCCAGTCGTCCACGCCGTCGCCGTCGGCGTCCAGGGGGCTTTGCAGCTGGGGGATGCCCAGTTCATCGGCGGTGTACCACCGCTGGGGAATGCGGCTTCGCAGCAGAAGCCACCCCGCAGCCAGCAGCAACAGGCACAGGGGGATCAGAAACAGACGCTTTTTCTTCATATCCGTGGTCCTCCTTGGTGGGATAGAACCATTATACCCGGCCGGGCCGCCTTTGTCGAGGAGAAAAGGGCGGCCTGCTTGGGTGACAACTAAAATGAAACTTTTGTAAAATATACTTGACAAACTGTCGGGCGGGTGATATGCTGGGGCAACAATATGAAAGGAGCGATGGATACGGAACCTTATCTGGCGGGCATTCTGGCGGGGATCATGGCCGTGGCGGTGGTCACGGCGATACTGACGGCGGTGCGGAAGAAGCAGGGCCGGCCCAAGCCGGAGTATGACGAGCGGCAGATGGCCGCCCGGGGGGTGGCCTATCGCTGGGCGTTTCTGACGCTGATGCTCAGCCTGGCCGTCAACACCGGGGTGGAGGCCATCTGGGGCCCCTGGGCCAAGCCCGGGGTGTCGGCGTGGATGCTGATTTTTCTGTCCATCGGGGTGTTCATCGTGGCCTGCGTCCGGAAGGACGCGTATTTTGCCGTGGCCCAGAATCCCCGGACCTATCTGTGGCTGTTCGGCGCGGTGGTGCTGTGCCAGATCCCCAACTTCCTCCTGCAGCTGCGCAGCGGGGACCTGGTGGAGGACGGACTGCTGACCTGGAACGCCCTGTCCCCGGCCTGCGGGGTGCTGTTCGGGGTGATGTTCGTGTGCATGCTGGTCCGTCTGCGCCGCCAGAAGCGGGAGGAGCAGGAGGACGCGGAGGCATGAAGAATCTGCGCCTGAAATCGGCCCGGGCCGCCAAGGACCTGAGCCAGCAGCAGCTGGCGGACATGGTGTCCGTGTCCCGGCAGACCATCAACGCCATCGAAAAAGGGGACTATAACCCCACCATCCACCTGTGCATCGCCATCTGCCGGGCGCTGGACAAGACATTGGACCAGTTATTCTGGGAGGAGGAAGAAACATGAGCCTGACGGTAAAGGACCTGACCAAGCGATACGGGGACAGGACGGTGGTGGACCGGCTGTCCTTCGGGATGCCCGGGCCGGGGGTGTATGCCCTGCTGGGCACCAACGGCGCGGGAAAAACCACCAGCATCCGCATGATGCTGAATATGCTGTCCCGGGACGGGGGAGAGGTGCTGTGGAACGGGGAACCGCTGGATATCAGCCGCTGCAACGTGGGATATCTGGCGGAGGAGCGGGGGCTGTACCCCAAGTATGCGCTGATGGATCAGCTGCTGTACTTCGCGGCCCTGCGGGACGTGCCCCGGGCGGAGGCCAAACGGCGCATCCGGTACTGGGCACAGCGGCTGGAGGTGGAGGAGTATCTCTATCCCAGCGCCCCGGCGCAGACGGGACGGCGGGGGCTTCTGGGCGGCTCCGCCCAGCGGGAAAAGCCCAAGCGGCCGGACCAGCTGTCCAAAGGCAATCAGCAGAAGATCCAGCTGATGGCGGCCCTGCTGTCGGACCCGGAGCTGCTGATCCTGGATGAGCCCCTGTCCGGCCTGGACCCCATCAACACGGACCTGTTCAAGGGGATCATCCGGGAGGAGATCGCCGCCGGGAAATACCTGATCATGTCCAGCCACCAGATGGCCACGGTGGAGGAGTTCTGCACGGACCTGACCATTCTGGACCGGTCCAGAACGGTTCTGCAGGGGCACCTGAACGACATCAAGAAGGGCTACGGCCGGGTGCATTTACAGCTGAAAACCGAGGAGGACGCCGGGCCGTACATCGCCGAAAGCGGGGCGCAGATCGTGACCCGGAAGGAGTTTGAGTATCAGCTGAAGGTCACCGGCCAGGAGCAGGCCAACGACCTGCTGGCCCGGCTGACCCGGGCCGGGGTCACGGTGGTGCTGTTCAACCTGCGGGAGCCGTCCCTTCACGAGATTTTCGTGGAAACCGTGGGGGGTGAGTCCGATGCGTGACCTGTCCGGCACGGGTCAGGTGTACCGCTTTACCCTGTCGCAGCTGCTGAAAAGCAGGGCGAACCGGGTGACGCTGATCATCATGATGCTGCTGGCGGCGGTGAGTATGCCGCTGACGGCCCTTCTGGGCGGCGAGACGCCGGAGACATCGGACACCGCAGGCCTGGCGTCGGTGCGGGTGGACAACCGCACCGACCTGGCCCTGGACTTCTCCGGCGACGCCTATTGGGCGGACACGGACTTTTCCGCCGACGCCGGGGAGCCGGACGCTGTGGTGACGATCACCGGCGATGAGACCGGCTATCAGGTGGCGGTGAACGGCAGCGAAAGCGCCCACGCCGGGGAGCTGTCCCAGCTGGCGGAGACGGCCCGGCAGGCCGTCCGGGACGCCTGCCTGCAGGCGGCGGGACTGTCGTCCCGGCAGCTGGAGGCCCTGACGGCGTCCACCGGGGAGGAGGACTCCCATGAGGAGGGCTTCTGGGTCCAGTACGCCTATTCCATTCTGGCCATGATCCTGTGCCTGATGAGCGCGTCCTATGTGATCCGGGCCGTGGTGGAGGAGAAGGACTCCCGGCTGGTGGAGCTGCTGCTGGTCAGCGTGAAGCCCATGGCCCTGCTGGCGGGGAAGATCCTGGCGGTGATGGCCTTCACCTTCGGGTGGCTGCTGGCCATGCTGGCGGGCTTCGGGGTGTCCTGCGGGCTGACGGCGGGGCTGATGGGCCCCGGCGCGCTGCAGAAGCAGCTGTCCGGCCTGCTGGCGGCTGTGCCCCGGGTGCAGGAGGACCTGTGGCAGGCGGCGGGGGTGCTGCTGGTGCTGCTGGTGTCCCTGGGGCTGGGGTATCTGACCATGTCCCTGATCGGCGGCGTGGCCGGGGCCTGCTGCTCCGGCATGGAGGAGGCAGGCGAGGCCACGGGGCCTGTGATGCTGCTGACCATGGCGGGGTATCTGGCCTCCTGCGTGGTGGGGGCCGTGCCCTCCGGGCCGGTGGCGGTGTTTTCCACCCTGTGCCCCGTTGTGAGTATTTTCTGCGCCCCGGTGCAGTTTGCCGGGGGCAATGTGTCCATCTGGCTGGTGCTGGCGTCCTGGGTGATCCAGGCGGCGGTGATCTGGGGTTTGCTGACTCTGGCGTCCCGGGTATATGCGGGACTCATCGTGCACCGGGGCAGCCGGGTGAAGCTGCGTGAGCTGATGTCCATGGCCAAGGGAGGTGCGGTCCGATGAAACGATACAAGGGACTGGGACGGGTGTTTTCCTTCACCCTGACCCAGCAGCTGCGGCAGAGGGGCTGGCGCACGGCCACCATCGCGGTGGCCCTGGCGTGCCTGCTGATCCCCATCCTCTCCCTGACTGTGGCGGCCCAGCACCAGAAAAACGCCGCCCCGGAGCAGAATCCGGTGATGGAGGAGGGCTATACCCAGGAGGCCCTGGACCGGGCGGAGCTGACGCCGGAGCAGAGGGCCCTTCTGACGGCACCGGTGGAGGTCACCGTCACCGGCGGGCAGACCGGGGAAGGGGAGGCCATGGGCCTGCTGTCCATGCTGCTGCCGTTTGCGTCGCTGATGCTGCTGTATTTCCTGGTGCTGCTGTACGGCCAGAGCACGGCGGCCAGCGTGATCCTGGAAAAAACCTCCAAGCTCATGGACCTGTTCCTGGTGTCCGTGGAGCCGGGGGCCATGGTGCTGGGCAAGGTGCTGGCCACAGCCCTGGCGGGACTTCTGCAGCTGGCCGTATGGGCGGCGGGTCTGGCAGGTGGCTTTGCCATCGGCGGAGCCGTGGTCCGGCAGACGGGGGTGACCCTGCCGCTGCTGGAGGTGCTCAAGAGCGTGGGACGGCTGACGGGTCTGTTCAGCGTTCCCGCCATGCTGGAGGCGGCGGGACTGCTGCTGGCGGGCTTCCTGCTGTATTGCAGTCTGTCCGCCATCGGCGGGTCCATGGCCGGGAAGGCCGAGGACCTGTCCAGCACCAACGTGCTGTTTTCCCTGGTGCTGGTGGCCAGCTTCTTCTGCTGCATGTTCGCCGGGGGCATGGACGGCATGACCTCCTCGGCCCGGTGGCTGGACTATGTGCCCTTCACCGCCATTCTGGTGACGCCCAGCCGGGTGCTGCTGGGGCAGACCTCCCTGCTGGGGGGCCTGGTGTCCCTGGCGCTGGTGGTGGTGTGCGCCGGGGTGCTGACGGCCCTGGCGGGCCGGGTATACCGGCTGATGTCCCTGTATAAGGGCAATCCCCCCACACCCCGGCGGGTGCTGCGGATGCTGCGGGAAAAATAAGAATCACTTGCTTTTTCCGGCGGAATCGGGTATGATACAGGCAACTGCAACAGGAGGTAAACGGAAATGAGCGAAGAATTCGGCCCCAATTTCATCACCCTGACCGATGAGGACGGCAACGACATCGAGCTGGAATATGTGGACGCCCTGGAGGACAACGGCCAGACCTATATGGCCTTCTTCCCCACGGTGGACGACGAGACCGACGAGGCAGCCGCCGAGGATTTCGGCCTGGTGATCCTGAAGTCCGTGACGGAAAACGGCGAGGAGCTGCTGACCACCCTGGACAGCGACGAGGAGCTGCAGCGGGTGTATGACCTGTTTATGGAGCAGCTGATGGACGAGGATGACGAAAATTCCTGACCGGTTTCCGGTTTATGGATGCTGCATCCGGCATATGGAACACAAAAGGCGCTCCAATGGAGCGCCTTTTCCATGCCGGAAACGATTTTAGCAAACCGAAAGCCCTTTCGTGAAAATGCCGAAGGGCGGGGGCCGCTTCCGGAAAATTCCAGGGGGAATCCGCAAGTTTCCCCTTTTATTTTCCCGCCGGGTCTGCTATACTATGGGTGTCGTCGAAAGACGGCTCCCTGCGAGGTGTGACGGGTCTTTTTTATCCTCACATTTTGTTATAGGGGATGTCGGATCAGTATGTGAACAGCAGGCCTCCCGGCTGCCGTCTGCGGCTGGAAGTTGGAAGCTACGAAGCAAGCTGGAGACAACCCACCTGCTGAATCGGTGCAGGTTATAACTCGGCCCCCACGGCCCCGCAGGCCTGTGCTTACACGCACGCAAACACGCCGCAATCTGAGAGGATTGCGGCGTGTATTTTTTATTTCTCCCCCACCATCGCCAGCAGGTCCCGGCGGACGGACTCCCGGTCCAGGGCCGTGCCGGTGAAGCGGGAAAAGGCCAGGATGGCCTGCTGCACCAGCAGCTCCATGCCGCCGATGGCCGTGAGGCCCCGGTCCTGGGCCGCCGCCAGCAGAGCCGTCTGCCGGGGGTGGTATACCAGGTCGAACACCGCCGCGCCCGGGGGCAGCGCGTCCAGGAAGGAGAGGCTGGCAAAGGGCGGAAAGCCCTCCATCCCCAGGGGGGTGGCGTTGATGACCACAAGGCTGTCCCGGGCCGCCTGGGGCAGCCGGTCCAGGGGGATGTCCCCGCCGTGCCGTGCCGCCGTCAGCAGGCGGCAGTCCCCCAGGGCGAAGCGGGCCGCCCGGGCCGCCCCGCCGTTGCCGATGATCAGCACCTGTCCCGCCCGGGGGTCCGCGCCGTGGGCCAGAAGCCCCGCCCGGATGCCCGGTGCGTCGGTGTTGTACCCCACGGCCAGGCCCCGGCGGAAGCACACGGTGTTCACCGCCCCGCAGGCGGCGGCTGCCGGGTCCAGCTCATCCAGCAGGGGCAGGATCGCCTGCTTCAGCGGCATGGTGACGTTGCAGCCGTCCCAGGCCCCGGCCCGGGCCGCCGCCAGGAACTCCGGCAGGGTGTCCGGGGTCACGGTGACGGTCTCATAGCTGCCCGTCAATCCCGCCCGGTCCAGCATCCGCCGGTGCAGCAGGGGGGACAGGCTGTGCCCCACCGGGTCGCCGATGACGCAGAGCCTCATACCAGAGGACCACCTCCTGCCAGCAGGTCCATGGCCTCCATATAGCCCAGGAAGCCATGGCCCACGATCTGGGCCCGGCAGGCCGGAGCGGTGACGGAGATGCGGCGGAAGGACTCCCGCCGGTTGATGTTGCTGAGGTGGACCTCTATCGCCGGGACGCTGACGGCCAGCAGGGCGTCATAGATGGCGTAGCTGTAGTGGGTATAGGCCCCGGGGTTGATGACGATGCCGTCATACACCCCGTCGGCGGCCTGTATCTCGTCAATGAGCGCCCCTTCGTGGTTGCTCTGGCGGATGTCCACCCGGATGTCCCGGGCGGCGGCATAGGCCACAAGCTCCATGCACAGGTCGTCGTAGCTGCCGGTGCCGTAGATGCCCGGCTCCCGCTTTCCCAGCAGGTTCAGGTTGGGGCCGTTGAGAATGAGAATGTTCATGTCTGCTCCTCTCTCCACAGGCGGACGGCTTCCTCCGCCGCCTGACGGGCTGTGGGTTTGTTGATGGAATGGTGGGCGGCGGCCCGGTACAGGTCCCGCCGCTGCCGGGCCAGGCGGAAAATGGCCCCGTCATCCGTCAGCAGGGGACGGCCCTGCCGCCGCAGGGTGCGGCGGATGGCCCAGGGGGACCGGTCCAGGAAGATGACCAGGCCCCCGTCCCGCAGCAGCCTCCGGTTCTCCCGCCGCAGCACCGCGCCGCCGCCGGTGGCCAGGACGATGCCCTCCCGGCGGCACAGCTCCGCCAGAACCCGGGACTCCAGGTCCCGGAAATACCCCTCGCCGCTTGACGCGAAGATATCGGCGACGGAACGGCCCTCCCTCTGCTCCAGGAACTTGTCCGCGTCCACAAAGGGCAGGTTCAAGGCCCTGGCGCACAGCCGCCCCACGGTGCTCTTGCCGCTGCCGGGCAGACCCACAAAAATCAGGTTCCTCACGACTGCTGCTCCCGGCTCAGGGCCATCAGCGTCTCATACAGGCGCTCCACCTCCGCCCGGTGCTCCGGGGCCAGGTCGCCCCGGCTGCGCAGCACCTGGGCCTCCCGCTCCGGGTCCCGCACCGGGAGACCGTGGGCCGCCTTATAGGCCCCGATGTCCCGGGACAGCTCCTGCCGCCGGACCAGCAGCCCCACCAGCTGCCGGTCCACATCGTCCAGCTGCAGCCGCAGGGTGTCCAGGCCGCCGCCCCGGGGATTCAGCACCCGCCACAGGGCCAGGGCCGCCGCCGCCTCCACAATGGGGGCCGCCCGCAGGGCGATGCAGGGGTCGTGGCGGCCGGTAATGGCCACGGTGCAGTTTTCCATCCGGGACAGGTCCACCGTATCCTGGGGCAGGGCGATGGAGGGGGTGGGCTTGAAGGTGACGGTAAAGGTCAGGGGCATACCGTTGGTGACGCCGCCGTTGATGCCGCCGTTGTGATTGGTGACGGTGCGGATGCGGGTACCGTCGGTGCGCAGGGGGTCGTTGGCCCGGCTGCCCCGCATATGGGCCAGGGCCGCGCCGTCGCCGAAGCCCAGGGCCTTCACCGCCGGAATGGCGAACAGGTGCCGGGCCAGCTCCGACTCCACCGCCTCCCGCCAGCCGGGGCCGCCCAGCCCCGCCGGAAGCCCCGTGACGGTGCAGGCGATCTCCCCGCCTACGGAGTCCCCGTCGGCCTTGGCTTCTGCTGCCTGCTGCCGGAGGGCGTTTTCATCAACAACTTGCGCTTTCAGCTCAATATCTTGTTCTTTCAGCCAGGCCTTCACCATAGCGCCTGCCGCCACCAGAGGGGCCGTCAGCCGGCCGGAATAGGGCCCGCCGCCCCGGGGATCGTTGTGTCCCCCGCTGCGCACCCAGGCGGCGTAGTCCGCATGGCCGGGCCGGGGCTTATTCCGCAGGGCCTCATAGTCCCCGGACCGGGTGTCCCGGTTTTCCAGAACCAGGCAGATGGGGTCGCCGGTGGTGAAGCCCTGATAGACGCCGCTGAGAATATGGAGCCGGTCCGGCTCATGCCGGGCGGTGGCCAGAGGCCCGCCGGGGGCCCGGCGCTGAAGCTCCCGGGCGATGATCTCCCGGTCCACCGGCAGGCCCGGGGCCGCGCCGGTGACCAGCACCCCCACGGCGGGGCCGTGGGATTCGCCGAAAATGGTGTAATCCAGCACTTATACTTCCTCCGTTTGTCCCCCCAGGCGGCGGTAATCCGCCCAGAAGCCGGGGTAGGATTTATCGGTGCACCCGGCGTCGCGCAGCAGCACCGGGCCGGTGCAGAAGGGCGCGGCGCAGGCGCACAGCATGGCAATACGATGGTCGCCGCAGCTGTGGGCCTCGCCGCCGGTGAGACGGTCCGTGCCCCATACGGTGAGGCCCTCCGGCTCCTGCCGGACGCGGCCCCCCAGGGCCGTCAGCGCCGCCGACACCGAGGCCAGGCGGTCGCTCTCCTTGTCCCGCAGCCGGGCGGCCCCGGTGAAGCGGGTGCATTTTCCCGGCTGCAGGGCCGCCGCCAACGCCAGCGGCGGCAGCAGGTCCGGGATATCCGTCAGGTCCACAGTGCCCGGCAGACACCGGCACAGCGCCCCGGCGGCCCGGTCTCCCTGCAGGGAGTCCCGGCGCAGCCCCGTGACCTCCACGGGACAGCCCAGGGCGGCGATTGCCAGCCAGAAGGCGGCGGCGGACCAGTCCGGCTCCGGCTCCATGGGAACCGGGCGGAACCTTTGCTCGCCGGGGACGAAAAAGCCGCCGGGGCTTTCCTCGATGATAATGCCGCACCGCTCCAGCACCGCCAGGGTCAGGTCCACATACGGCCGGGAGGCCAGGGGGCCGGTCAGAACCAGCTCCGAGTCCGCCGCCAGGCCCGGCAGGGCCATCAGCAGGCCGGAAACCAGCTGGGAGGTCCGGCTTCCGTCCACCGGGATGCGGCCCGGGGAAAGGGGGCGGGTGACCCGCAGACCGTTTCCTGTGGGTGCAAGGCCCCAGTCCCCGGGCAGGGGACGGGCCAGCAGCCGCCGGGTGCCGACGAACCGGGTCCCTACCTGGCCCCGGGCCATGGCCAGGGGCAGAAGAAACCGCAGGGTGCTGCCGCTGGCCCCGCAGTCGATGACCGGCTCCGGCCGGTGATACAGGGCCCACAGGCCCCGGACCGTGGCCAGAACGTCGTCGGCGGGGTCCGGGGGGCAGGGGAACTGCCCCGCCTGGGCCAGGCAGATCAGCTGCCGGTGCAGCAGGCTTTTGGAGGGCGGCGGCGTCACCGCGCCCCGCAAAGGGGCGGGATACAGGCGCAGGTCCATTACTCCACCTCCAGCAGGGACGCCAGGGGAACCGCCATCAGGCGGCCCGCCCCGGCCCGCTGAGCCACGGCGATGGTAACCTGATCTCCGGCCCGTTTCTTGTCCCGGGCCAGATAGTCCGCCGCCCCATCCCAGGGTAGCCGGACGGGAAGCTCCCACCGCTCCAGCAGGGGGGTGAGCCTGTCCAGCAGCTCCTGCCCGCCCAGCCCATGGGACACCTGCCAACGGAGCATCTGCATCATCCCGGCGGCCACGGCCTCGCCGTGGGTGTAGCTATCGTACCCTCCGGCGGCCTCGTAGGCATGGCCGAAGGTATGGCCGAAGTTCAGCAGGCGGCGGTCTCCGCCGTCCCGCTCGTCCCGGGCCACCACCGCCGCTTTATACCGGCAGCAGCGCTCCACCAGCCAGGGAAGATCCGGCTTTGCCGCCGTTTCCAGATGGCGGAGGATCTCCTCGTCCCCGATAACGCCGCACTTGATGACCTCCGCCATGCCGGAGGACAGCTGCCGCCTGGGCAGCGTACCCAGGCAATCGGTGTCCGCCAGCACCAGGGAGGGCTGATAGAAGCAGCCGATGAGGTTTTTCCCCTCCGGCAGGTCCAGGCCGGTTTTGCCGCCTACGCTGCTGTCCACCTGGGCCAGCAGGGTGGTGGGCATCTGGACCAGGGGGACGCCCCGCAGGATGGTCCCGGCCAGAAAGCCCGCCAGGTCGCCGGCAACGCCGCCGCCCAGGGCCACGATGCCGTCCGCCCGGGTGAAGCCGTCAGCCAGCATCCGGCGGCACAGGGACTCATACACCGCCAGGCACTTGCTGCCCTCCCCGGCGGGGAAGGTATACACCGGCAGCCCTAAGCTCCCGGCATAAAGGGACGCCGCAGTCTCGTCGGCCACCACGGCCCAGCGCTTTACCGGCAGGGCGCTCAGCCGCTCCGCCGCCCGGCCCAGCAGACCCGGGCCGATGAGAATGGGATAGGACCGCTGTCCCAGGGATACGTTGATCTGACGCATAGACGGGCTTCCTCCGGCTTTAGTTATCTTCCACCAGGCGCTGCCGGCCCAGGGCGGCCCTGCGGTAATACAGCAGCGTGGCGGCGCTGCACACCAGCCATCCGGCGGGATAGCCCATGGCCAGGGGCAGCAGGGTATTGGTGATGAAATGGGACACGATATACAGATAGATCTGGCGGAACACCACAAAGGAGCCCAGCATGATCACCATGGGCACCTGGCTGTTGCCTGCGCCCCGGAGCGCGCCGGAGTAGATCTGGTTGATGCAGCACAGCAGATAGAAGGGGGAGATATACCGCAGCAGCAGGGTGCCGTAGGCCACCACCTCGGCCTTGCGGTTGAAGAAGGCCGTCAGCTGGGGAGCGAACACCAGCACCGGGACCATCAGCACCGCCGTCACCGCCAGGGAGATCCCCAGCGCCCGGCGGACGCCCTGCTGGGCACGGGGGGTGTCGCCTGCGCCCAGGTTCTGCCCCACAAAGGTGGTGGCGGACAGGGCCAGGGACTGCATGGGCAGGAACATCAGCTGGTCGATCTTGGTATACGCCGTCCAGCCGGACATGCAGTCCGCGCCGAAATGGTTGATATAGGACTGGACGAACACGTTGGAAAAGGCGGTAACGGCCATTTGCAGAGCCGCCGGGATGCCCACCCGGACGATTTTTTTCAGCATGTCCCAGTGGACTCGCAGCCGCCGCAGCTCCACCCGGACGCAGCTGTCCGTCCGCATCAGCACCGCCAGCACCAGCACCGCCGACACCGCCTGGGCGATGATGGTGGCCCAGGCCACACCAGCCACACCCATGTGGAACCGAATCACAAACAGCAGGTCCAGCCCGGTGTTCAGCACCGCCGACACCACCAGGAAATAGAAGGGCCGCCGGGAGTCGCCCACGGCCCGGAGAATGCCGGAGCCCATGTTATAGATCAGCAGGCCCGTGATGCCGGAGAAATAGATGGACAGATACGCCGTGGACTCCGGCAGCACCTCCGCCGGGGTGTTCATCAGGTCCAGCATGGCCGGGATCAGGGCCAGGCCCAGGGCCGTAAACGCCGCGCACAGCACCAGGGTCAGCACCATGGCCGTGTGTACGGTGTCCTGGACCTTTTCGGGCCGGTGGGCCCCGTAATATTGGCTGATGACCACCCCCGCGCCGCTGGACAGGCCCATGAAGAAGCCGATGAGCATGTTGATGATGGGCCCCACGGTGCCCACGGCGGAAAAGGCCTCGTTGGACACAAAGTTGCCCACAACCCAGGTGTCCACCATGTTGTAAAGCTGCTGGAACACGTTTCCGGCCAGCAGCGGCAGGGCGAACTGGATCAGGTGGCGGGTGATGCTGCCCTGGGTCATGTCCACGTCCCGCCGGGCAGGGGCGTGGGCGTGATGATGGCTGAATGTCATAAGTGCGGTTCCTCAGTTCTCTCTTTTTATAATAGGATAACACCATTTCCCGGGGAAATCAACCACCCGGCCCTCTGGGGAAAACCCACAATTGACGGGGGAACGCAGATAGGGTATACTGGAGAAAAAGCGAGGGAGGAACTGCTATGGAATACGTTGCCATGATCGGCCTGCTGTTTGCGCCGATTGTCTGTCTGCTGTGCGCGGCCTGGTTCTATGTGCGGTGGCAGAACGAGCATGAGGACCAGGCCCTGGCCCAGCGGGACCGGAGGACCTGCTTCATCTTTCTGATCGCCGCTGCCGCGTCCCTGGTGGTCTTCGGCGTGCTGAAGCTGCTGTTTCCCATCTCGGCATAAAAAATGAGCCCTCCGGCAGGAGGGCTTATTTTTATGGTCACTTCCAGAGGGAGCAGACCAGGTCCGTGTAGGCGGAGGGGTTCTCGATGGGCAGGCCGGCGATGAGGCAGGCCTGGTTATAGAGAATCTCCGCGTACTTTTTGGCCTTGTCCGGGTCGATGATCCGGGCGGTCTCGAAGGCGGCGAAGGCGGGATGATCCACGTTGATCTCCAGAATGCGCTTGGCCTTCATGCCCAGCTCCGGCTGCACGGCGGTGAAATACTTCTCCATCTCGAAGGTGATGCCCTGGCCGCTGGACAGGCACACCGGGTGGGTCCTGAGCTTGGTGGAGGCCTTCACCTGGTCCACCTTATCCCCCAGTGCCTCCTTCAGGAAGGCGAAGCCCTCCTGATAGCTGTCGGTTTCATCGGGCTTCTGCTCATCGCCCAGCTCCAGGTCCCCGTCAATGGCGGAGCGGAAGGGCTTGTCCTGGTACTTTTGCAGCATGTCCGGCAGGAACTCGTCGGCCTTGTCGGTGAAGTACAGGATCTCCATGTTGTGGTCCTTCAGCAGCTCCGTCTGGGGCATATGGTCGATGGCGTCCACGGTGTCGCCGGAGGCGAAATAGATGAACTTCTGCTCCGGCTGCATCCGGGACACATACTCCGTCAGGGTCACGGGCTTCTTCTCGGTGGAGGAGTAAAACAGCAGCAGGTCCTGCAGCTGCTCCTTCTTGGCCCCGTAGTTGTCCAGGGCGCACAGCTTCAGCTGGCGGCCGAAGCTGCGGTAGAACTTCTCATAGTTCTCCCGGTCGTCCTTCAGCATCCGCTCCAGCTCGGCCTTGATCTTCTTTTCCAGGTTGGCGGAGATGATCTTCAGCTGCCGGTCATGCTGCAGCAGCTCCCGGGAGATGTTCAGGCTCAGGTCCGGGGACTCCACCACGCCCCGGACGAAGTTGAAATAGTCCGGCAGCAGGTCGGCGCAGCTGTCCATGATCATCACGCCGGAGGCGTACAGCTGCAGGCCGGGCTTATAGTCCTCGGTGTAATACTGGCTGGGGGCCTGGGAGGGGATATACAGCAGGGCCTTGTAGGTGACGGCGCCCTCGGCGGACACGGTGATGACGCTGAGAGGGGCGGCGGGATCGCCGAAGCGCTCCTGATAGAACTTGTCATACTCCTCACGGGTGACATCGGCCTTCTTCCGCTGCCACAGGGGCACCATGCTGTTGAGGGTCTCCCACGCAAAGACCTCCTCATACTCGGGCTTGTCCTGGGGGCTGCCCTCCTTCACCTGGGGGTGGGGCATGAGCATCTTGATGGGGAAGCGGATATAATCGGAATACTTCTTCACCAGCTTATACAGAGGATACTCCCGGAGATACTGGCTGTATTCGTCCTTTTCCTCGCCGTCGGGCTTGATGTGCATGATGATGTCGGTGCCCACGGCATCACGGGCGCAGGGCTCGATGGTGTAGCCCTCCAGGCCGTCGGAATCCCAGCGATAGGCCTGCTCCTGGCCGTATTTCCGGGAGATAACGGTGATGTGGTCGGCCACCATGAAGGCGGAGTAGAAGCCCACGCCGAACTGGCCGATGACGTCGGCCTCGGCCTCCTTGTCCAGCTCCTGCCGGAACTGGAAGGTGCCGCTGGAGGCGATGACGCCCAGGTTGTTCTCCAGCTCATCCGCGTCCATGCCGATGCCGTTGTCGCTGACGGTAAGGGTGCGGTTCTCCTTGTCGATGGACAGGGTGATGGCAAAATCCTCCCGCTTGAGCCCCACGTTTTCGTCCGTCAGGGACAGATAACACAGCTTGTCGATGGCGTCGGAGGCGTTGGAGATGATCTCACGCAGGAAGATCTCCTTGTGGGTGTAGATGGAGTGGATCATCAGGTCCAGCAGCCGCTGGGACTCCGCCTTGAATGCCTTTTTTTCCATAAATTGACTCCTCTTTTCTGTCAGCAGCGGGGAGACGCACTGCGTCCCCCCGCTCTGTTATAAAATACGATAGGAAACCTACTTTTTCCGGCACACCAGCCACAGCACCACAGAGCCCACGGCCAGAACGCCGGATACCACGGCGGCAGCCAGCAGCAGGGGCTGGCGATGCTCCTTGGCCAGGGCGCAGGTCTTTTTGCCCACAAAGGAGGCGGCGGTACCGCCCAGGCGGGCGGCCAGCTGCACCACGCTGCGGCCCAGCTCCACGGCGCTGTCCAGGGCGGCTTTGCCGCCGGTCAGCAGGATGTCTTTTACCTTTTCCATAAGCTCGCTCCTTACTTCACAGAATTGGACCAGTCGATGACCGGCTGGAGATTTTCGGGACAGACGGCGCTGGCCCCCTTGGTGGCCATGTCATAGGTCAGCTGCTGGGCGGGGTTCAGAGCACCCTTCTCCTCCAGCTGCTTTTTGATCTGGCGGCACTTCACTTGCATCATCAGGTGACAGGGGCTCCTCTGATCCTCTATCCTATACTAAATTATAGACACAATGTTGAAAAATGTCAATTGTTTTGGAAAAATGTTCACAAATTTTACCGCATAAACCGGTCGATGGCCTGGTTCAGGGAATCCACGGCCTCGTTGTCGCCGGACTCCACAGCGTCCACAATGCAGTGGGCAATGTGGTCCTTGAGGATGACCCGGCCGGTGCTGTTCAGGGCGGAGATCACCGCCGCCAGCTGCACCAGCACCTCGGCGCAGTCCTCGCCCCGCTCCACCATTTTGCGCACAGACTCCAGGTGCCCCTGGGCCCGGGACAGACGGTTCAGAACGGCCTTGGTCTGGGTATGGCTGTGGGTATGGGGATTGTCGTGGTCGTGGTCGTGGGGATGGGTATGCTGGTCCATGGTCAGCGGGCCATGCCCTTCTGGCGGGCGTACTCGGCGGCGCCCAGGGCGCCCATCAGCTGGGGGTCGGTCTTCAGGTCGATGACCTTCAGCTTCAGCACCCGCTCGATGGCCTGCTTCAGACCGGCGTTCTTGGCGCAGCCGCCGGTGAGGGTGATGGCGTCGGTGGCGCCGGCCTTCTTGGCCATGACGAAGCAGCGCTTGGCCACGGCCATCTGGATGCCCGCGGCGATCTCGTCCATGGGCTTGCCCTCGCCCACCAGGGTGATGACCTCGGACTCGGCGAACACCGTGCACTGGGCGGTGATGGGGATCACGTTCCTGGCCGTTAGGGACAGGTTGGAGAACTCCGGCAGGCTCATCTCAAAGCTGCGGGCCATGGCCTCGTAGAAGCGGCCGGTACCGGCGGCGCACTTGTCGTTCATGGCGAAGTTCTTCACGGTGCCGTCGGTGTCGATGGAGATGCCCTTGACGTCCTGGCCGCCGATGTCGATGATGGCCTTGACGCTGGGGTCGGTGACGTGGACGCCCATGGCGTGGCAGGAGATTTCGGAGATGTTCTCGTCGGCGAAGGGCACCTTATTGCGGCCGTAGCCGGTGCCGATCAGGTAAGCCAGGTCCTGGGAGGACTTCAGGCCCACCTTGTTCAGGACCTCCTCCATGGTCAGCTTTGCGGAGGTTTCGGAATTGATCTTGCTGCGGATGGTGGTATCGGCGCAGATTTTGCCGGTCTCGTCCAGGATCACTGCCTTGGTGTAGGTGGACCCTACGTCGCAGCCGCCGTAATATTTCATAGTCAATTACTCCTTATTTGTTGTACTCGTAGTGGGGCTTGGTGGTCTCATAGGGCTGCTTCAGGGGGTCGCGGCGCTCCATGCGGTCATAGTGGCGGCACAGGAACGGCTCCACACCATAGAACAGGGCCTTGCCGTCCAGATCGAAGAAGAAGACGGCGAACAGGGCGGTATACACGCCCAGCCCGATGAACAGGACCTTTTTCAGAATTTTCAACACCTTACGCATTTTCTTTCCTCCTTACCAGCTCTGGGAATCGTCGAACTCCAGCAGGGACGGGTCGATGGGCTCCTCGTGCATGACGGTGGTCATGTAGTCGTTGATGATGGAGCGGATCTCCGCCCGGGAGACATTGCGCTTGTCGGGCAGGGCGTGGGGCAGCCAGATGGCGTGGACGTCACGGGCCCGGAACTCGTCCTCGAACATACCGTGAACGCCCTGCATGCCCTTGCACAGCAGCTGGTCATACATGACCACCATGTCGCAGTGGAACTTTTCCATGTTCTCCCACAGCTCGAAGATGTGGTGCATACCGCCAACGGCCATCCGGCGCATGGGGGCCCACTCGTGATACTGGGCCATGTCGGCCAGGGTGTGGCTGTAGCTGTCGGTGCGGATGGTCATGTTGAACATCAGGGAGTCCATGTTGATGATGGTGTTCAGGCCCCAGCAGTTATAGGCCCAGGTGCACCAGTTGGAGTAATACAGAGGGGCGCAGGACCAGGCGATGACACGATGGCGGGTCAGGGGGAAGCTGTTGATGCGCTGCTCCACGCACTTCTCCATGATCTTGCGGACCTTCTTGTCCATCTCGTGCCAGCCGGGCAGGTCGCCGTACTGGCTCTGGTAGATGCGGTACAGGGCCTGGGACACGCCGTTGATGGGATAGTAATTGGTGTTGGCGGCCACGTCCCACTTCTCCCACTCGAAGCGCTGCAGCTCGTTCTGGCTCTCCAGCCGCTTCACCAGCTGGTTCCAGTCGAAGGCCGCGCCGGTCTGCTCCCCGATGAACTTCCAGGCCTCCTCGATCTCCCGCTGGCAGTGTTCCTGGACCAGGGGATCGTCAAACTGCATGGGCTGGGGCATGGCGAACAGCGGCTTGTCCATCAGCCAGTCCTGGAGAATGGAGGTGGCCACGGAGCCGTCGCAGGCCTCGTTGGAGGTGATGACGGCCTTGTAGTAATCGGGCACATCGTCCAGCACAAACAGGCCCGCCTCGGCCTGGCACATGGGGCAGGGGTCGCCGGGCAGGCCCAGGGACTGCACCGCGTCGATGTAGTTGAGGACGGTGTGGTTGTTGACATGGCAGGTGACAAAATAGGGGACCATCTGCAGGGGAACGTTCTCCACCTCCTTGCTGAAGGGGTAGAAGACGCCGCCCCACACGGTTTCGTCGTGGGCCATGGTCTTGTCGTGCTTGGCCCGGACCTTGTCGGACTTGTTCAGGTTCAGGTCGTTGCGGAACATCTGCATGAACTGGAAGATGGTGGCGTTGACCATGCCCCGATAGTGCCACGGGCAGGCCCGCAGCGCCTCGCCCCGGAGACCCTCCATGCCGCGGTCGAACCAGTGCAGCACCGGCAGATAGGTCTGGCCCATCCAGCGATAGCGCCAGCAGCCCTTGGCGAAGGTGACGATGCCGCCGTAGCGCATGACATCGTAGACCATCATGCCGTAGTTATACAGCCACACCTTGTTGAAGTAGTAGAAGGTGTCCTTGATGCCGCGCCACTCCCGGTGCTTATACAGGCCGGTCTTGTCCATGTACAGGTCGCCCAGGCGGCGCTCGCCGGCGGGCTTGCCGTATACGAAGTCCCGGGCCAGCTTCTTATAGTCCAGGCTCTTGGCCTTGGCCACGGTCTTTTTCAGATCGAACTTTTTCATTTTCTTGCGCCCTCCTGAATCTTCTTGATCTCAACGCTTTCGATGAACGCCTGGAAGCGGGTGCGCAGCTGGCCGGAGGCGGCGTTGACGTATTCCTTCTCGATGGAGCATACGGGGATGCCGAAGTCGCGGTTGAGGACGATGGTGTCGATGGTGCGCTCATAGCTCCAGTATTCGCAGAACTTGTTGCTGGCCACGATGATGCCGTCGGCCTTGTACTCCTTCACCAGGTCCGCCAGATACTTCTTGCGGCCGCGCATCTCGTCCTGGCCCATGAACCGGGGACACATGCTGAAGTTGAGATAGTGCCGGGCGATGGCGTCCAGCGGGGCCTGACCGGGCTGGACCACGATCTCCTCCCGGCCGGGCAGGCTGCCGTAGCAGTAGCGGTCCGCCACCACCAGGGCGCCGCAGCTTTCGATGAGCTTGGTGAAGTTGGGGTCGTCGTTCTCGGCGCCGGAGAGCACCAGCTTGCAGCGATAGGCGGGCTTGGCGTCGGGCTGGCGGGTCTTCAGCTCCTCCGCGGTCTCCCGCAGATAGGGCAGGATCAGGTCCTTGGGACAGGTGAGGCTGGCCAGCTGGATCACGTGGAACTCATACCCCGTGATGGTGGGCACGTCCAGCTTGCGGTAGCTGCCGATCTCGGTGATCAGGCGGCAGACCTCGTTGTGCTGCTCGATGGCCTTCAGCAGGGCCTCGTCGGAGGTGTCGATGCCGAAGTTCTGGGCCAGGGGATCCAGCACATGGGCCTGCAGCTGCTGGCGATAGTGCAGATAGCTGTTCTCGGTTTTCTTGAAGGGTACGTCGGTGAATTCGCAGAAGAAGTCGGGGTTCTGGATGATGTCCATGTCCTTCACGGAGTCCAGGTGCTTCTGCATCAGGTGCTCCTGGAACCGGCAGGTGACGGTGCACGTCTCGGTGGCCATCTGGGCATCCAGGAAGTTGAACCCGCCCTCCAACGCGCGCTCCATCAGGCTGCGGCCGAAGTGACAGGTCCGGGCGGACATGTAGTAGGTGGCCATGTCCGGCGAGCCGCTGCGGGGGGCCCGCAGGCGCACAGAGAAGCAGCCCGCGAGATCCAGCAGAACCTCCGGCATGAAGTTGCAGGTGTAGCCCAAAGCCCGGCGGCCCTCGGCCTTGGCCTGCTTGACCAGATCATTGTTGGCCTCCTGCAGCAGATCCTCCATAAAGATCAGGTGTTTCAGGTCCCTCATATTATCTCTTTCCTCCTAACGTCGTTTGTTCCATCCTGCATGGCACGACAAATTACTACTAAATTATACAGAATTGCGAAAAAAATGTCAATGATTTTATACATTTTATACATTATTGGCCAATGTGTTCATAATATGACAGAAACAGGACTTTGGTCGGGAAAAGTGGCCCCATCCGGGTTTGACTTTAGCCCCTTGCCGTGCTAAAATGGGCAAAAAAGCAGGGAGGAGCATCACTATGTGCGAGCATCATCACGACCATGACCACAATCACCCCCATGACCACGGCCACACCGGCCTGGAGGAGCGGGTGGCTATGCTGACCTATATGCTGGGCCACAACCAGCACCACGCCCAGGAGCTGCACGAGCTGGCCCACGACCTGGGCGACAGCGAGGCGGCCCAGCTGATCCACGACGCCGTGGTGGACTTTGAGGTGGGCAACAAGAAGCTGGCGGAGGCGCTGGTGGTGCTGAAGGGGGAATGAGCCATGTGTCTTTCCACGGTTTATCGTATGCATGACGGCGAAAAACAGTTGGTGTGCAAAAATGTGGCCGCCGTCCGGCAGCAGGAGGGCGCCCTGGTGTTCACGGACATCATGGGCGTTCAGACCCGGGTGGAGGCCGTGCTGGACCGCATGGACCTGATGGAGAATTTCATCTTCATCAAGGACGCCAAGGCCTGACGCAGGATTATACACGCAAAAAGCCCCCGGATACCGGACAGCTTCCACTGCCCGGTATCCGGGGGCTTGCTGTGTCAGTCGGCGTAAATCTCGCCGGACAGGCTCAGTACGGCCCGGCCGCCTACCCGGATCAGGGCGTCGCCCTTTTCCACCGTCAGACGGCTGCGTATTTCCGAGGGACGGCGCATATGCTCTCCCTGAATGAACACGTTTTCCCGGTCCGGCTGCACCAGACCGTAGCGGTACAGGTAATAGGTCAGGGCCCCGTTGGAGGTGCCGGTGGCGCACTCCTCCGGAATGTCGTACAGAGGGGCGAAGTTGCTGCACCAGGCGGTGCAGGTCTTGTCCCCCAGGCAGAACATATGCACGCCGGTGACCTTCTGCCGCCGGGACAGCTCCGCCACCAGCGTCTCGTTCTGACGGGCCCGCAGCAGGGTCTCCCGGTCCCGCACCGGCATCATGATATCCGCCAGGCCCGTGGACACGATCTGGGGCGTCAGGTCCCGGGGCCGGTCCGCGCCGGTGAGGCCGAAGGCCCGGTACAGCGGCTCCCACTCCACCCGGGTCAGCTCTCCCAGCCAACGGGGCGGGGCCATGTCCATCCACACCACGTCGCCATCCACGGAAATCTGCAGGTCGCCTGCCTTGGTGTGGGCCACATGTCGGCCGTCGGCCAGCAGGCCCAGCCGCCGCAGCAGGGCAAAGCCGGCAATGGTGGCATGTCCGCACAGCTCCACCTCCCCCGCCGGGGTAAAATAGCGCAGGTCCACGCTGCCATCGGCCCGGGGCCGGACAAAGGCGGTTTCCGAATGCTTCAGCTCGGCGGCGATCAGGCGCATGGTCTCGTCGCTGACGTCCCCCTCCGGCAGGGCCACCCCTGCCTGGTTGCCGCCGAACAGCTTGGCGGCGAATGCATCCATGACGTATATTTTCATGATAAAAACCTCCCCAAACTCTCTTTTTATTCATTATACTAAACTCTACGCCGGTTTTCAAGCGCCCGGGGACTTGACTGGCTGGAAAATTTCGGATATAATGGCAGTAGTATTTGCGGTACGCCGCTGAAAGGAAAGGAAAATCATCCAAAATGCTGAACAAGCGCAGTCTGCTCTCCCAGTTTCTCCACTTCTCCGCCGCTACGGTGGCCTCCCTGATGGTGTTCTCCCTGTACTCCATCGTGGACGGCCTGTTCGTGGCGAAGGGCGTGGGTGAATACGCCATGAGCGCTGTCAACCTGGCCGTCCCCTTCACCAATGTCATGTTCTCCATCGCCGTGCTGTTTGCCGTGGGCACCAGCACCATCATCGCCATCTACCTGGGCCAGGGCAGCCGGGAAAATGCCAACAGCCTGTTTTCCCAGAATCTGGCGGTGCTGGTGGTCATCGGCCTGGTGATCACCGCCCTGGTGCTGATCTTCCTGGAGCCCTTCGCCATGCTGCTGGGTGCCAAGGACGTGACGCTGGAATACACCAAGGACTATCTGCGGGGACTTGCCCCCTTCGCCGTGTGCTTCATCGTTTCGTACAACATGGAGATCCTGGTGAAAACCGACGGACGGCCCACCCTGGCCATCGTCACGGTGATCACCGGGTGCCTGACCAACTGCGTGCTGGACTATGTGGCCATCTTCCTGCTGGACTGGGGCGCATGGGGCGCGGCCTTTGCCACGGGCCTGTCTCAGCTGCTGACGTGTGTGATCTACCTGACCCATTTCCTGGGCAAGCGCACCACCTTCCACCTGGTGCGCTTCCGGCCCGACTGGCATATCTACCGGCGGCTCCTGCCCATCGGCGTGTCCGACGGCGTTACGGAACTGTGCAACGGCGTGATGATCTTCCTGTTCAACCGCACCATCCTGCGCTGCATCGGCCAGGACGGCCTGGTGAGCTACACCATCATCGCCTACATCAACACCCTGATCCTGAACATCATGCTGGGGGTGTCCCAGGGGTCCCAGCCCCTGGTCAGCTATCACTACGGTCAGAAGGACCGGGGCGGCTGCCGCCGCCTGCTGCGCTATGGTCTGGTAACTCTGGTGGGTATGACCATTCTGTGCTTCGGCGCGGTGCAGCTGCTGGCGCCCCAGATCGTCCACGCCTTCTTAGGGGACGAAAACCCGGCGCTGAACCTCTCCTCGGTGGACGCCCTGCGGCGGTACGGCCTGTGCTATCTGATGGTGGGCTTCAACGTGCTGATGGGCGGCTTCCTGACGGCGGTGGAGCGGCCCCGCCCGGCCATCTGCATCTCCGTGGGCCGGGGGCTGGCGCTGCAGGCCGCAGCCCTGCTGCTGCTGGCGGCGGTATGGGGCGGCAGTGTCATCTGGTTCGCGCCGGTGATCTCCGAGGCCCTGTGCCTGGTGATGGCCCTGGTCTTTATGACCCGGTTCTGGCGAAAGACTCCGGACCCGGCCCAGATCAGCTGATACGCATCCCGGATAAATATCCAGCGGGCACCCGGCTTCTGCACCGGATGCCCGCTGTTTTTTTCATTTTTTCAGGTGCTCCCAAATCACCGGCTGCCCGGCGGCCAGGGTTTTGGGCAGGTCCAGCACCCGCTGGTTCCGGCTGCCCCGGAACTGCAGGCTGATGTCCTTCTCTGCCGCCACGAACCGTCCGTCCACCAGCACATCAATGCACGAGAGCAGCCGGTCCGTTACCTCACACCGGGGATGGGACCCCTCCCGCAGCAGCTCGTCCTCCAGCCGGAAGCCGGTGAAGCACCAGATGCTCTTGTCCGGATACCGCCGCCGGATCTCCTGCAGAAGCGGCAGCAGGTCCCGCTGGTTCTCCGGCTCAAAGGGCTCGCCCCCCAGCACCGTCAGCCCGTTGACATAGGGCTTGTCCAGCTCGGCGAAAATCTCCGCCCGGGTGTCGTCGGTGAAGGGCTTTCCATAGTGAAAGTCCCAGGTCTGGGGCTGGAAGCAGTCCGGGCAGTGGTTGGTGCAGCCGGACACAAACAGCGTCACCCGGACCCCGATGCCGTTGGCAATATCACATTTTTTCAGATTGCCATAGTACACGATATTGCTCCTTTTAGGTAATATATACTACTAAACGGCGGAAGGAAACCCCTTACAGGTGCAGCACCCGGTCCTTGATCTCCTGGGTGCGGCCCTGATTCCAGAACTGGGTCCCGATATAGCCGCAGGTGCGGCGGGCCACGTTCATCTTGTCCTGGTCGGTGTTGCCGCACCGGGGGCATTTCCAGATGAGCTTGCCGTCCTCCTCCACGATCTGGATCTCGCCGTCCCAGCCGCAGACCTGGCAATAGTCGCTTTTGGTGTTCAGCTCGGCGTAGATGATGTGGTCATAGATGAACTTCATTACCTCCAGCACGGCGGGGATGTTGTTCTGCATGTCCGGCACCTCCACATAGCTGATGGCGCCGCCGGGGGACAGGTGCTGGAACTGGGCCTCGAACTCCAGCTTGGTGAAGGCGTCGATCTCCTCGGTGACGTTCACATGATAGCTGTTGGTGATATAGCCCTTGTCGGTGATGCCCTTGATGACGCCGAAGCGCTTCTGCAGGCACTTGGCGAACTTATAGGTGGTGGACTCCAGCGGCGTGCCGTACAGGGAGTAGTCGATGTTTTCGGCGGTTTTCCACTCCTTGCACTTGTCATTCATCTTCTGCATGATGGCCAGGGCGAAGGGGGTGGCGGAGGGGTCCGTGTGGCTCTTGCCGGTCATATACTTCACGCACTCGTAAAGGCCCGCATAGCCCAGGGAGATGGTGGAATAGCCGTTATACAGCAGCTTGTCGATGGTCTCGCCCTTCTTCAGCCGGGCCAGCGCGCCGTATTGCCACAGAATGGGGGCCGCGTCCGACGTGGTGCCCAGCAGCCGCTCGTGGCGGCACCGCAGGGCCTTGTGACACAGCTCCAGCCGCTCCTCGAAGATCTGCCAGAACTTCTCGGTGTTTCCGCCGGAGGACAGGGCCACGTCCGGCAGGTTGATGGTGACCACGCCCTGGTTGAACCGTCCGTAGTACTTGTGCTTGCCGGGCTCGTAATTTCCAGCGTTGGCAACGTTGCCGATCCCGGCATCGGTAAAACGGTCCGGGGTCAGGAAGGAGCGGCACCCCATGCAGGTGTACACGTCGCCCTTGAGCTCCTTCATCTTCTTTTCGGAGATATAGTCCGGCACCATGCGGCGGGCGGTGCATTTGGCGGCCAGCTCCGTCAGATACCAGTAGGGAGAGTCCTCATGGATGTTGTCCTCCTCCAGGGTATAGATCAGCTTGGGGAAGGCGGGGGTCACCCACACGCCCTGCTCATTCTTCACGCCCTGATAGCGCTGAAGGAGCATCTCCTCGATGATCATGGCCAGGTCCTTCTTCTCCCGCTCGTTCCGGGCCTCGTTCAGGTACATGAACACCGTGATGAAGGGGGCCTGTCCGTTGGTGGTCAGCAGAGTCACCACCTGATACTGGATGGTCTGCACGCCCCGGCGGATCTCCTCCCGCAGGCGGGCCTCCACCAGCTCGCTGATCTTCTCCTCGCCGGGGTCCACGCCGATGGACGCCATCTCCGCCAGCACGATGCGGCGGATCTTCTGGCGGCTGACCTCCACAAAGGGGGCCAGGTGGGTCAGACTGATGGACTGGCCGCCATACTGGTTGGACGCCACCTGGGCCACGATCTGGGTGGCGATGTTGCAGGCGGTGGCGAAGGAGTGGGGCTTTTCGATCATGGTGCCGGTGATAACGGTGCCGTTTTGCAGCATGTCCTCCAGGTTCACCAGGTCGCAGTTGTGCATGTGCTGGGCGAAATAGTCGGTGTCGTGGAAGTGGATGATGCCCTCCTCATGGGCCTCCACGATCTCCCGGGGCAGCAGCAGGCGGTTGGTGATGTCCCGGGACACCTCGCCGGCCATATAGTCCCGCTGGGTGGAGTTCACCACGGGATTTTTGTTGGAGTTCTCCTGCTTGGCCTCCTCGTTGTTGCACTCGATGAGGGAGAGGATCTTGTCGTCGGTGGTGTTGGCCTTGCGCACCAGGGACCGGGTATAGCGGTAGGTGATGTAGTGCTTGGCCACCTCAAAGGCCCCGTGGGCCATGATGTGGTGCTCCACCATGTCCTGAATTTCCTCCACGGTGGGAGCGCGGTTCATCTTCTGGCACTGCAGCTCCACGGACTCGGCGATGCGCCCGATCTGCACCGGGGTCATGCGGTCGGCCTCGGCCACAGAGTTGTTGGCCTTGGTGACGGCCACCTCAATTTTCTGGATATCGAAGGGGACCTCAGCCCCGTTGCGCTTGATGATCTTCATGTGTATCGCCTGTCCTTTCTCCTGATTTTTTCTCTCTCCATAGCAAAAGCTGCCTCAATGGGCAGCGGTCAATCAGCCCCTTAATCATATACCATATCCTGTGCTGATGCAAGCCCAAAGCCCTAAATATGGGGAAAATGCCTGACGAAAATCCCCTGGATATTTTGTCGATTCTGTACAATAGACACAAGATATAGGAGTACATGCCGCCCTGTCACCTACAATATATAGTATGACAAGACATTTCACAATTGCAAATGCAACAAAAACCCCCGGGTGCGGAAGATTTTCCGCACCCGGGGGAGAGCGCTTGCCGGTATAGGTTGTTACAGCTTTTCGGCCAGGCGCTCCAGAGCCTCGGTCATGGCCTCCTCGAAGGAGGGATGGGGCCGCATAACGGACAGCAGCTGCCCCACCGTCAGGCCGTTTACCAGGGCGGCGCTGAGCTGGCTGATGATGTCGCTGGCGTGCTGGCACATCAGCTGCGCGCCGATGAGACGGCCGGTATCCCGGTCGGCCACCAGCTTCATGAAGCAGCGGCCCGGGTCCTCGATGACCGTCCGGGCGTTGCCAAACATGGTGCACTTGCCGGACACGGCGTTGATGCCCTGCTCCTTGGCCTCGGCCTCGGTGAGGCCCACCACGGCGATCTCGGGACTGCTGTAGATGCAGCTGGGCACCACGTTCAGGTCCGTGGCGGCCTGGCGGCCGCACATACGATTCACGCAGGCGATGCCCTGGGCGGCGGCCACATGGGCCAGCTGGATCACGGCGGACACGTCGCCGATGGCATAGACCCCGGGGATGCTGGTGCGGAAGTCCTCATCCACCAGCAGGCTGCGGCCCCGGGTCTCGGGAACCAGCTCCGGGGCGAACAGCCCGTCCCAGCAGGGACGGCGTCCGATGGCGCACAGGACCTTTTCGCCGGACACGGCCTTTTCCTTGCCCTTCTGGTCCACATGGACCGTCAGGCCCTCCGGCGTCTGCTCCACCCGCCGGACCATGGCGGAGGTCAGCACCTCTACCCCCTGCTTTTTCAGGATCTGGCCCAGGTTCTGACCCAGCTCCCGGTCCATGGTGGGCAGCAGCCGGTCCATGCCCTCGATGAGGGTGACCCGGCAGCCCAGGTTCGCGTAAAACGTGGCAAATTCCACGCCGATGACGCCGCCGCCCATAATCACCAGGGACTCATACAGGCTGTCGCTGCCCTCCAGCAGCTCATCGGAGGTCATGACCCCCGGCAGGTCCAGTCCCGGGATGGGCGGGCGCACCGGCACGGAGCCGGTGGCGGCCAGAATGCGGTCGGCGGTGTAAACCGTGTCCCCCTCCGGGCCGGCAACGGTGACGCGGCCCGGGGCGTCGATGCGGGCGGCGCCTTCCAGCAGGTCCACTTTAGCCCCCTTCAGCAGGGCGTGGATGCCGCCCCGGAGCTTCTCGGAAACGGCCCGCTTATAGGCGAACATCTCTCCCAGATTGAAGGTGATGTCCCCGGCGTGGACCCCGGCAGGGGAGCCGTCCACGGCGTCCCGGTATACCTGGGAGGCGTGGAGCAGGGTCTTAGTGGGGATGCAGCCCCGGTTCAGGCAGGTGCCGCCTACCTCCCGGCGCTCCACCACGGCGGTGTGCAGCCCCAGCCTGGCGGCCTCCAGGGCGGCGGTATAGCCGCCGGGCCCCGCGCCGATAACGATGAGCTGATAATCAGACATAGCTTCTTCCTCCGTTGATGAGATCACGCCCGTTTCCACCGCAGCACCGGGTGCCGGGCGGCCTTCACCTCGTCGGGACGGCCGATGGGCATATGGTGGGGTGCATCGTGCATGGCTTCGGGGTCATCGTAGGCTCGCTGGTACAGCATCCGCAGCACCTCCGCCGCCTGGTCCAGGACCTCGGGTCCCTCGGTCTCCGTGGGCTCCAGCATCAGGGCCTCATGGACGATCAGGGGGAAGTACATGGTGGGCGGATGAATGCCCTCGTCAATCAGGGACTTGGCCACATCCAGGGCGGAGACGCCGGTCTCCTTCTTCAGGCCGCTGAGATCCAGCACGAACTCGTGCATACAGATGCGGTCATAGGCCGGCTGGAAGGTGCCCCGGAGCTTCTCCTGCAGGTAGTTGGCGTTGAGCACGGCGTTCTGCGCCGCCTCGGGAATGCCCTGGCGGCCCAGGGTCAGCAGATACGTCAGCGCCCGGACCACCACCAGGAAGTTGCCCATAAAGCTGCGGACCTGGATATGCCCCTCCTCCTCTGCCGAGGCGGAGTGGGGCAGATAGGGCGTCAGGAACGCCTTGCAGCCCACGGCGCCTGCGCCGGGACCGCCGCCGCCGTGGGGCGTGGCGAAGGTCTTGTGCAGATTCATGTGGATGCAGTCAAAGCCCATGTCGCCGGGGCGGACGATGCCCATCACGGCGTTGAGGTTGGCTCCGTCGTAGTAGCACAGGCCGCCGGCCTCGTGGACCAGCCGGGTGATCTCCAGGATGTTCTTGTCGAAGATGCCCACGGTGTTGGGGTTTGTCAGCATCAGACCCGCGGTGTCGTCGCCCAGGGCGGCCTTCAGACTCTCCAGATCCACGCAGCCGTCGGGGCCGGAGGCGATGTTCACCACCTCATAGCCGCACATGGCCGCCGTGGCGGGGTTGGTGCCGTGGGCGGAGTCGGGAACGATGATCTTGGTGCGCTTCTTGTCCCCCCGGGCGTCGTGATACTGCTTGATCAGCAGCACGCCGGTGAACTCGCCGTGAGCGCCCGCCGCCGGCTGGAAGGTCATGCCGTCCATGCCGGTGATTTCGCAGAGATATTCCCGGGCGGTGTCCAGCACATGGCGCATACCGGCCAGGGACTCCCTGGGAGCCAGGGGATGGCAGTTGGTGAAGCCCGGCAGGGCCGCCATCTCCTCGTCGATGCGGGGGTTATACTTCATGGTGCAGGAGCCCAGGGGATAGAACCCGCAGTTGACGCCGTGGACCTGGTGGCACAGCTCCGTATAGTGGCGGGAGATGTCCGTCTCACTGAGCTGGGGCAGGTCGGGCTTCGTCTCCCGGCGCAGGGACTCCGGCAGGGAGACGGCGTCCACGTCGCAGGCGGGCAGAATGGTGCACCGGCGGCCGGGCACGCTCTTTTCAAAAATCAGCTTCATTTGTCCAGCACCTCCTTGACGATGGATACGGCTTCGTCCAACTCCCGGCGGCTGACCTTCTCCGTGGCGCACCACAGGACCCGGTCCTCGCCCAGAGGCAGGCCGCCCAGGATGCCCCGGCGGTCCAGGGCCTCCAGCAGCTCCTGGCTGCGGGGCATTTTCAGGACAAACTCGTGGAAATACGCACCGCCGTATACCGGCTCCACCCCGGGCAGGGCGCACAGGGCCTTTTCCAGATAATGGGCCTTGGCCATGGACTGCTCCGCAGCCTCCGCCATGCCGTCGGGGCCCATGGTGGCCATGTACAGCCCCGCCGTCAGGGCGCACAGGGCCTCGTTGGAGCAAATGTTGCTGCTGGCCTTCTCCCGGCGGATGTGCTGCTCCCGGGCCTGCAGGCTCAGGACATAGGCCCGGCGGCCCTGGTCGTCGGTGGTCTCACCCACGATGCGGCCGGGGAGCTTGCGCATGAGCTTGTCGGTGGCGGCCATATAGCCCAGATACGGGCCGCCGCAGCCCAGAGGCAGACCCAGCGGCTGCCCCTCGCCCACGGCGATGTCCGCGCCGCAGTCCCGGGGGGTCTTCATAATGGCCAGAGCAATGGGGTTGCAGCCCATGATATACTTGGCGCCCGCCTGGTGCGCCAGCTGGCCCAGGGCCTCGGCGTCCTCAAACAGGCCGAAGAAGTTGGGCTGCTGCACATAGAAGGAAGCAACGCCGTCGTCCAGCATCTCCCGCAGGGCGTCCATATCGGTTTTGCCGTCCTTCGCCGGCACCACCCGCAGCTCGTCGCCGGTGCCGTAGCAATAGGTGCGCACGGTGTTGATGGTGTCCGGATGGGCCGCGCCGGAGATCAGGGTCACCCGGCGCTTGCGCTCCCGGCACATGGCCGCCGCCTCGGCGGCGGCGGTGGCCCCGTCATACACGGAGGCGTTGGACACGTCCATGCCGGTGAGCTCGCAGATCATGGTCTGATACTCGAAGATAGACTGCAAAAGCCCCTGGCTCATTTCCGCCTGATAGGGGGTGTAGGCCGTCAGAAACTCCTCCTTGGCGGGGATGTATTTGACGATGGAGGGAATGTAGTGGTCATAGGCCCCCGCGCCCCGCAGAATGGTGGCGTAGGTGCGGTTTTCGGCGGCCATGGCGGACACCGCCCGGGCGGCCTCCAGCTCGCTCATGCCGTCGGGGATGTGCAGCGGCTCCCGCAGCAGCATCTGCTCCGGCACGTCCCGGTACAGGTCCATGACATTCTCCAGCCCCACGGCGCGGAGCATCTGCTCCCGCTGGGCCTGGGTGGAGGGGACATAGCTGCCCATGCTCAGCCCTCCTCGGTGCAGAAGGCCTCGTAGGCGGCGGCGTCCAGCAGCTCCTCGGTGTCGGTGACATTCTCCACCTTGATGAGCCACGCGTCATAGGGAGCCTTGTTCAGCAGCTCAGGCTGGTCCAGCAGCTCCTCGTTGACGGCGCACACGGTGCCGGTAACAGGGCACACCAGGTCGGACACGGCCTTCACGGACTCCACGTCGCCGAAGGCGTCGCCGCAGGTGACGTCGTCGCCCTCGCCGGGCAGGTTCACGAACACCACATCGCCCAGGGCGTCCTGTGCAAAGTCGGAAATACCGATGACGGCCACGCCGTCCTCCATCTTCACCCACTCGTGGGACTTGGAATACTTCAGATCAGTCGGATACAGCATTGTGATTTACCTCCAAATTTAATATGTTTTGTTGTTTGTTCAAATGTCCAGCTTGCCGGCCAGCTGCTCCAGGGCGTCGTTGATGGCGGCATCGTCGAAGCAGTAGCGCATTTCGGTGTGACGGGCCCGGAGCTGCTCCACATCGGCCTTGATCTCGCGGCCCCGGAGGATGCAGTCGGCCATGAGGCTGGCCAGCTGGTCGAAGTCCTTCTCCTCGAAACCGAACCGGGTCATTTCGCTGACGCCCATGCGCAGTGCGCCGGAGGCGGTAAAGCCTTCCTCATCGGGGGTGGCCTGATAGTTGACGATGACGTTGTTCTGCTCCAGGCGCTCGGCAATCTCCGCGCCCTCGCCGTAGCCCACGGACACGATGACCTGGTGGGTCTCGGTATAGTCGATGGCGGGGTCGCCCACCACGTCCAGACCATAGCTCTTGAGGCTGCGGGCGAAGGACTTGGCGTTGCGGATGATGGCGCTCTGATAGGCGTCGCGGAACTGGTTCATCTCATAGGCCGCCATGAGCATACCCAGCTGGGTGCCCAGATGGTGGTTGGAGACGCTTCCGGGGAAGGTGCGGCTTTCGATGGTCTTCCACAGGCCGTATTTCAGGTCCTCCTCCTTATAGTTCACGCCGATGACGCCCCGCTGGGGGCCGAAGAAGGTCTTGTGGGTGGAGCCGGTGACGATCTCCGCGCCCTCCTGGAAGGGGTTCTGGAAGTGATCGCCGATAAGGCCCAGCACATGGGCCATGTCGTACATGATGGTGGTGGGGATCTTCTGCTCATCCACAAACTGCCGGATCTGGGCCACAGGCTCCTTGTGCAGGACCATGGACTTGCCGAAGATGATCAGCTCCGGACGGTAGCGGTCCAGGAGCTTCTTGGTCTCCTCCACGTCCATCTTATAGGGGTTGTCCCGGCACACGGGGAAGTTCACCACGGCGGGCTTCTCGGTAACGGGGTCGATGGCGATGTAGTCGTGCAGAGCGCCCATGGGCTGGGCGGACAGGTGGCCGCCCTTGATGATGTGGTTGTTCATGACGTAGCCCAGGCGCTTGGCCTCGTTCTTGCGGTCGAAGCGGTTTTTCCAGTCCATCAGGGCGGAGAACACCGCCATGTTGGACATCTGGCCGCTGAGGGTCCGGGTCTCCACCTCGGTGCAGCCGAAATAGGCCCGCATCTCCTCGGCCAGCATCCGCTCCACCTGGTCGATGAACTTGGTGCCCTGATAATAGAACACCTCCTTCTCATAGAAGGCCAGGATTTTCTTGTGCTCGGCATAGCGGCAGGCCGGGTCGCTGCCGGACAGCAGGCGCACGGCCCGGCTGGGGGTATTCTCCGAGGGAATCAGGTTCACGCACTGCTCCTGACGCCAGACGTGGTTCTCGATGGCCTTGTGCAGCAGGGTCAGGGCCTTGCCGGTGCGGTCGCCGCCGGCCACGGTGCGGACCTCCTCCTGCTCGCCGTACAGCAGGGGACGGGCGAAGGGAGGCGCGCCCACGCTCATGTGCCGGGCGGGGATCACGGCCTTGAGCCGCTTGCCCCGGATGTCCACCTCCACGGTGTCATCCACCAGAACGTCGCTGTCGATATAGCACAGGCCGATGGCACGCTTGCCGCTGGCCTCCAGGATCACGGTGGACAGGCCCTCACCCTGGGTCTTGAAATAGGGCACCATGGTGCCGCTGGTGACCCAACCCACCAGCTTATCGCCCTTGTAGATCTCCATTCCGGCCCGCATGACGCCGCGGTCCAGCAGGGCGATGGGGGCAATCCTCCGGGGCAGGGCGGACATGTCGGAGAAGTCCCGGTCCATGTGGCGGATAAATGCCCGGTGCTGGCGCTCCAGAGCGGCGCGGCCGATGAAATCACCCTTCTGGGCGGAGAAACTCACAGCGAACTTGGCCAGGGGCACGGCGAAGATGGGGATCTCGCTGCCGTCGGGGGCGGTGCCCATCTCGTGGCCGTACAGGGGGAAGGAGGCCTCCATCCGCAGGGTATCCCGTGCGCCCAGGCCCGCCGGACGCGCGCCCAGCTCCACCAGACGGTTCCACAGCCACACCACGTCCTCGCTGCGGACGTATACCTCGTAGCCCAGAGGCTCGCCGGTGTAGCCGGTCTTGGCGATGCGGGCCTGGCGGCCCTCCAGGGACACGGTGCCCAGGGAGTTCTTGGTGGGCTCCTTGGTGGGGGACTCGCCGCCGGTCAGGGTCATGAGCATCTCCTTGCTCTTGGGGCCCTGGACGGCGATGGAGGCCCATTCGGCGCTGATGTTGGTGATGGTGCAGTCGAAGCCGGAAAGCGCCCGGTTCAGGTGCTCCAGGTCCTTGTCGATGTTGGCGGCGTTGACCACCAGCAGATAGTTGTCCTCCTGGAACAGATACAGATACGCGTCGTCCACGGCCCCGCCGTTTTCGTTGGGAATGATGCAGTACTGGGCCATGTTCAGGTCCAGGGCGCTGACGTTGCTGGTCAGCACGTGCTGAAGAAATTCCTTGCGCTGGGGCCCCTCGATCAGCAGGCGGCCCATGTGGGATACGTCGAACAGGCTGCACACCTGGCGGGTATACAGGTGCTCGGCAATGATGCCGGAGGGATACTGGATGGGCATCTCCCACCCGCCAAAATCCACCATGGTGGCCCCGGCGGCCACATGCACGTCATACAGCTGCGTGCGCTTCAGTTCGCTCATTTGATAAGCTCCTCCTTCAGATTTGTTCCGTTTTCGGGCAGCAAAAAAGGGCGCAAAGCCGTTGCCTTGCGCCCCCGTATCCTGACCTGAGAGATTCCCCGCCCCATCCGGGGCAGGTTGCACCTTCGGTGGCCGGTGATCCGGCCTTTTCGGAGTATCGTCCGGACCCGGTCCCTTTTGCCTGAGAGCTTCTGCGTTCCCCTTCGGCGCCGCGCCCGCAGGGGCGCAGTCTCTCCCGAGTCCATCCACCGATTTCCCTATTCCGTTGTCGCACCCATTCTATCACGGTGCGGGAAAGGGTGTCAATCGGAATTGTTCGCCGCAGGAAACATTCGGCTGATTGCCGAAAAACCGGGCCCCTCTTTGGGCTATCTGCCCAACATCTCTATTATATGGAGCTTTTCCGCACCCCGGGATTCTCCTTGACACCGGAAGGATTTACCACAGGAAAATTCTGGAAAAACACTGGACATCCGCCTGCTGCGGCGTTATACTCACACCACAGTGCTACCCATATATAGTTCACGATATACACTCATTCGCGCAATTTTGCGAATACCCACACAGAACGGTGTCTGTTCTACCCATTCAGATTTTGCTAAGATTTTGAGAGAGAGCTTGCCGCGGCATGCATTCCGGCGGAAAGTGCAGCGTTTTACAACGATAAAGCAGACGAAACAAAAAATTCTCACCATTCCGGCGGATTGATTTTTCTCAAAACGAAACGAAACCGCCGAAAATTGTCATTTATCTACAAAAATCGCCGCCGCAAATGGGCCGAAATGGAGAAAGCGAAAAAATGTAATGCATTTTACATACTGGAAAAATCCTTTTTGCTACTATTTTTTTAACGACAGCGGATGGGCCGCTGTCCCCACAACAAAAGGAGAGTTGGTATGGAAAAGAAAAAATTTGACGTAGAGTTTCACGGTACGAATCTCTTCGCCCTGGTCCCCCTGTTGCTGTTCGTGGTGTTCTGCATCCTGTTCTTCGTGGTCTTCAAGACCTTCGACATGATGCACCTGTGCATGGGCGGCTATGTGGCCCTGATCATCGGATCCCTGCTGTCCAAGAACTGGGGCAAATACTGGGACGCCGTGGCAACCGGCATGTCCTCCAAGATTATGAACGAGCTGGCCCTGATCCTGCTGATTGTGGGCATGTTCGGCAAGCTGATGACCCGCGGCGGCGTGGCCCAGGGCTTCGTGTGGCTGGGCGATAAGATCGGCCTGTCCGGCGGCGGCTTCGTGGCCTTCACCTTCATTGCCACCTGCGTCATCGCCACTGCCACCGGCACCTCCATCGGCACTATGTTCACCGCCTTCCCCATCCTGTATCCCTCCGGCCTGCTGCTGGGCGCCGATCCTGTGTTCCTGGCCGGTGCCATCCTCAGCGGCGCCATCTTCGGCGATAACGTCGGCCCCATCTCCGACACCACCATCGCCTCCGCCTCCACCCAGGAGTACACCAACAAGCCCGGCGTGGCCGACGTGGCCGGCGTTGTGGGCAGCCGTATGAAGTACGCCCTGGTGGCCGCTGCCGCCGCCACCGTCTGTTTCGCCCTGTTCGGCGGCTCCGGCTCCGACATCAACGCGGCTGAGGCCGAGGCCATCCTGGCCCAGTACAGCAATCCCAAGGGCCTGATCATGCTGATCCCCGTGGCCATCCTGCTGATTGTGGCCTTCATCAAGCGCAACATCTATGTGGCCTGCACCTGGGGCCTGATCTCCGGCACCATCATCGGCCTGGTCAGCGGCATCCTGGTTCCCTCCGACATCATGGGCATGCAGGACGGCACCCTGGGCGGCTTCCTCATCGACGGCGTCAACAACATGATCGGCACCGTGGGCTACCTGTACGCCATCGCCGGTATCATCGGCATCCTCAACGCCAGCGGTCTGCTGCAGCAGGTCATCGACGGCCTGGTCCACAGCAAGCTCAACCGCTCCGTGGTGGGCACCGAGGTCATCATCTCCGTGGGCCTGATGGTCTCCTCCATCTGCCTGGGCTCCGCCAACGGTCCCGCCATCATCATGTGGGGCCCCATCGCCAACGACCTGGGCAAGTCCAAGGGTTTGCACCCCTATCGCCGGGCCAACCTGATGGACGGCTTCGGCAGCACCCTGCCCGCTGTGATCCCCGTCACCAGCGCCTTCATCTTCATCGCCCTGTCCTGCATCCAGGGCCTGATGGACACCTATTCCTTCGTGCAGGAAGTCAGCCCCGTGAGCCTGGCCGGCGCCAGCCTGCACTGCTGGTTCCTGTTCGTGGCGCTGGCCGTGGCCGTGATCACCGGCTGGGGCCGCAAGTACGAGGGTCCCAACGGCGAGCCTGTGAAGGCCCTGCCTGCCCAGACCAAGTAAAAATCATCGCATAAGTCGCCCTGCGGAGCTTTCTCTCCCCGCAGTCTGGTGCGGACCGGCAGGGCCAAATGGGCTTGCCGGTTCGCATCACATATTCGCAAAATCATACACAGGAGGTAAATGAAGATGGCAGAACGCAAATATCGCCAGATCGACTCCCCTTGGATCGACATGAGTCATCTGGATTGGGGTCCCCTGACCGACGAACGGTACGCCCGGCACTTTTTCCGGGGGCATATATTCTATGGCCAGCAGGAGTACAGCGAGAACGTCTTCATCATCAAGCGCGGCCGGGTGGCCATGTGCCTGTGTACGCCGGAGGGCGATATGCGCAACACCATGGTGCTGGACGCCGGATGCATGTTCGGCAACCAGACCCTGTTTGATGGCAGCCCCAACTCCTGCCAGGCCGAGGTCGTCAGCGACGAGGCGGAGGTGTATGTGATCCCCAAGGAGGAGGCCTCCTCCCGGATCCGGGACAACTTCCAGATGACCCACAACATCCTCATGCAGAGCAACCGCATCAACCGGATGCTGCTGACCCAGATCGAGCTGATGAGCTTTCACCACAGCGAGGGGCGGGTATGCTTTTACCTGCTGCACCTGGCTGAGCAGTATTCCGAGGAGAAGAACGGCCAGAAGCTGCTGTATATCCGCTTCACCCACCAGGACATCGCCGAGATCACCGGCCTGAGCCGGGTGTGCGTGTCCAACATCATCTCCGGCCTGGTAAAGGACAGGATCCTGATGAAGAAATCGGGGCTTTACTATGTGGTCCAGATGGACGCCCTGCGCCAGCGGATCAACGACTCCGGCGTGAGCTGTTCGGATTAAATTCGCCGGTTTGTAACGGCGTTTACAGGCCCGCCGGGCCCTTTCTGTTAGACTACGGATAACGGGTCCCCACGGGACAACCAATGACTTTATGGAGGAAAAGAAAATGTCTGTTAAGAATCTGGTCAGTGAATTTGTGAAGGAAGCCCCTCCCTATGTGGTGGGTGCGGACGAGCAGTCCAAGAGCATGCGGCCCGGCGTGACCAAGCTGCTGCAGCTGGCCACCAACGAAAACCCCTTCGGCACCTCCCCCAAGGCCGCCGAGGCCATTTGCCAGCAGGCTCCTCTGGCCAACCGCTATCCCGATGTCCGGGCCCAGGACCTGCGCAAGAAGCTGGCGGAGAAGCACGGCCTGTCCGTGGATGAGGTCATGGTCACTGAGGGCGCTACCGCGGGCCTGGGCTTCATCGCCGAGGTGTTCATCCAGACCGGCGACGAGATCATCCTGACGCCCCCCACCTATCCCAGCTATTATAACTACGTCAAGCGCTGCCGGGGCAAGCTGGTGGAGGTCCCCCTGGAGGAGGACACCCTGACCCCTGACTTCAACAAGGTCCTGGCCGCCATCACCGACAAGACCAAAGCCATCTTCCTCTGCAACCCCAACAACCCCACCGCCACCCTCATCGACTCCGACGAGCTCCACGCCTTCCAGAAGAAGCTGCCTGAGCACGTCCTGCTGGTGGTGGACGAGGCCTATATCGACTTCGTGGAGGACCCCAACTACCGGACCATGGTGGACGCCATCGCCGATGACGAAAACCTCATCGTGGTGCGCACCTTCTCCAAGCTGTACGGCATGGCTGGCGCCCGTATGGGTTATCTGATGGCCAACCGTGAGATCATCGAGTATCTGCAGCGGGATTCCACCGGCTTCTGCTGCAGCCGCATGGGCCTGCACGCCGCCGAGGCCGCCCTGGACGACGTGGCGTTCCAGGAGATGACCAAGAAGGGCAACCAGGAGGGCCGCGAGATCCTGGTCTCCTGCATGAAGGAGCTGGGCTTCCGGGTCTGGCCCTCCCACACCAACTTTATCTACTTCGATCCCGGTGTGGATGTGAAGTGGTTTGCCGACCGCCTGCTGGACTACGGCATCATCATCCGCGGCAACTTCAAGGCCAACCGCATCTCCATCGGCACCCCCGAGGAGGATCGCTTCGTCTGCAAGGCCATGCGCGAGATCATGGCCAACCGCTAACATACGCCATCTCCCATTTTCTCTCCACACGCTGCCGGAGGGGGGCCCGGCCCCTCTCCGGCACGCCAGCACCTGCGGAGAGGGACGGCAGCCATAAAAATTTGCGCCAAGGCGCACAGAAAACGAGAGGAGACAGCTATGCAATCTTTGGGATTTGTGGAGACCCAGGGCTATGTGCCCGCCTTTGCCGTGGCAGACGCCATGGTCAAGGCCGCCAATGTGGAGATCGTCAAAAAGGTCTGGATCGGCGCCGCCATGGTCACCATCATCGTTCGCGGTGAGGTGGGCGCGGTGCGCACGGCGGTGGATTCCGGTGCGGCGGCTGCCAACCGGATGGACGCCCTGATGGGCTGCTACACCATCGCCCGCCCCACGCCGGAGCTGGTGGAAATGCTGCAATGCTGAGGAGGTAAAGAAAAATGCGTTCTTGGGGATTTATTGAAGTTGTCGGCTATATTCCCGCCGTTGCGGCGGCGGATGCCATGGTCAAGGCTGCCGACGTGACCCTGGCCGGCTGCGAGGTCATCGGCGGCGGCTATGTTACCGTGGCCGTCACCGGCGAGATCGGCGCCATCCGCACGGCGGTGGACGCCGGAGCGGCCGCCGCCAAGCAGGCGGGCCAGCTGCACTGCGCCCACGTCATCGCCCGCCCCGCCGAGGGTGCGGCCAAGGTGGTGGGCCTGAAGCTTTCGGACGACAAGGAATAAGGAGGAGCACAAATGGACTCTTACGGATATATCGAAGTCGTGGGCCTGGTGCCCGCCATTGCGGCGGCTGACGCTGCCCTGAAGGCCGCCAACGTGGAAGTGGTGGGCCGTGAAAACACCGGCAAGGCCATGATCGCCGTGATCATCAAGGGCGAGATCGGCGCCGTCCGTGCCGCCATCGACGCCGCCGAGGCCGAGGTGGAGCGCATCGGCAAGGTGGTCAACACCAACGTCATCGCCCGTCCCGACGAGGCCCTTTCGGCCCTGTATTGATAAAGCGCGGGAGGCAAGATCATGCAGAACTTTTTCACCCGCGAGGATGTGCTGGCCTATCACCAGCAGGGGGTGCAGACCATCCGTCTGGACTCCATGCCCATCCTCACCGATCTGGCCCGGGAGACCCTGCAGACCCTGGGCATGGAGATCGTAACCGGCGCCGCCCCGGCGGCCCAGCCGGCGTCCCGCCCCGCTGCATCCCGTCCCGCAGCCGCCCCCTCCGGCGGCGGCAGCGCCGTGGGCGGAGGCTATGGCTCCTCCGCCTTTGCCGCCCCCTCCGGCGGTCCCGTCACCGCCCAGAAGCTGACGGCCCCCGGCCTGAACAAGCCCGCCTTCCGTGACCTGATCTGCTCCGACAAGAAGCTGATGGGCACCTTCATCGGCACGCCCCATCCCGTGATGACGGAGTTTGTGGGCCACTTCGGCTTCGACTTTGTCTGCATCGACGCCGAGCACAACGCCATGCACCTGGAAACCGTCCAGAAGATGCTCCAGAGCCTGAAGGCCACCCCCACCTATGGCATGGTGCGCATTCCCACCCTGTCCTATGAGAACGTGGCCGGCGCCCTGGATATCGGAGCGGACGCCCTGCTGATCCCCCAGATCCGCACCATGGACGACATCCGCCGCCTGAAGGACTACAGCCAGTATCCTCCCATCGGCCACCGGGGCAGCGGCCCCTCCCGCCTGTGGGACTATGGCGACAGCATCATCCAGCTGGCCACGGACCAGGACATCAACCGCACCACCAACATCGTGGTGCAGCTGGAAACCGTCCAGGCCGTGGAGCACATCGACGAGATCGTCCAGAGCGACTTCATCGACATGTTCTTCATCGGCCCCGGCGACCTGTCCATGGACATGGGCATTTTCGCCCAGTTCAGCAACCCCCGCCTGACGGATACCATCATGCTGCTGCGGGAAAAGACCGCCAGGGCCGGCAAGCGCCTGGGCATCTTCGCCGGCAACTTCGACGCCGCCCGCAATTGGTACGCCAAGGGCTTTGATATGTGCATCATCAACTCCGAGCTGGCGCTGCTCAGCAGCGCCGTGGCCGGTGAGGTGGGTAAGCTCAGAAGCGAGCTGGAGGCCGGGAAATGAAACGGATCCTCACCTCCGACGACGTTCTCGCCCTGGTGCGCCGGGGGGAGACGGAGCTGGTGATGGGACCCGAGGACCGGCTGACGGACCTGGCCCGGGAGCTGGCCCAGCGCCGGGGCGTGAAGCTGGTGGACGCCGCCCAGGCGGCCGCCCGGACGGCTGCCGCCCCGCAGCCGGCACAGATCGGAAGAG